>Ga0194132_10000135_pt1 | contig 143554 bp, 143 predicted proteins | sample TA2KigOf80mmetaG_FD_148612 | JGI IMG/M metagenome (GOLD analysis project Ga0194132, IMG submission 148612) | Freshwater microbial communities from Lake Tanganyika, Tanzania - TA2015054 Kigoma Offshore 80m | ecosystem: Environmental > Aquatic > Freshwater > Lake | place: Tanzania: Lake... | reverse complement strand
AAAAGGCAATAGTAAGAAATCCAAATTCCCTGTCCGGCTATTGCCTATTGCCTATTGCCTATTGCCCAATGCCTATTGCCTGTTAGTAGATCAGCGCCCTCATGCGCGACGCACCTTGCTGATTCATCACGCCAATAATTTCCGACGCATCGACCGTCAATGGCCCGCCGAGCAACTCACGCAATTCTGGTGTCGCCGCGATTACGCGATCGACGCTATCGAGCTCATATTCGGTGCCGTTGCCGCCGTTGTAAACGATGGCGTCGACTTCAGGGATGTTGAATAACAATGCCGACTCAACGCGTCTGTCGCGCGAAACGTCCGAGACCATCACCGCCGTGCGGATGCCCATGCGTTCCAACAATCGCGCGGTTTCGGAAAGATCGGCGTGGGGCAAGCCGCCGCCGTACTTGGTCAAGACCGCGCCATCGGCGTTGAGGCTCCATTTCGCGAGATTCGCGGCGGCAAAACATTGCCGCTCACGGTCGAAGTTGTCGTTGCCGGCGATGGTCGCGATGGTGCCGACAAAGTTGATCTCACGCGCCTGATGGCGCTGGTAGAGATCCAAAATCACCGGATGGTTCTGATAAAAGTAAGTCTCGGTGCCGCCGAACCACGAATTCAACGACGGCACGATGGCCCCGTCGAGCCACTCGTCTGGGTGCAGCACCACAGGCAGCATGCCATCGGTGTTGGTGCCGTAGAGAATCGGTTCGTCCACCGCCGGTTTGCGCTGGCGCGAAAAAATTTGCCCGATGTAAATCACCCGCGGCAAACCTTCGCGTCCGGGCTCTGCCGGCCCGATGGGATCGAAAGTTTGTTGTGAGACCGGCGCGTGCGCCAGGGCTGCTTTCGCGAGATGCACCGCAACTTTCACACCAGCAACGCGATAGGCTTTCAACACCGTCGAGCGCGGCAGCCCAGCTTTGGTCCGCGGAATGAGGATGAGATGCCGCAGCGCCGAATAGTCGCTGCCCGCAGTCGCAGCGCCGCCCATTTCGAGTATCCGCCCGGTCTGCGTGCGTGTCGGGTCCGGTGTCATTTCAGCGAGAACCGAAACCGCGGCACCGGTGAGCACATGCGTTGTGCCAAGACCAGCCGTTGTAGCGGCGCCTAGAATGCCAGGAAAATCCGCTCCCGATTCCTTGGCCCGCGGCTCCACGGTATCGAAAATCGGCCCGGCACGGCAGCTCTCGCCGGGACGCGCGATGTCAAACTCGACGCTTGCGATCGCTTCGTCTTCGAGGACGATTTTGCGGAGCTCATCGCGATTGACGAGGAGCGTGGTGCCATCAAGTTTGGTTGTCGTACCAAAGCGAATGTCGGTGACCGGATGATTGGCAAGGGTGAGTTGCATAAAGGGTCTTTCAATTAGGTGAAAAGGAAATCACCGAGTCGCACTCTAGTTCCGCAGAGTTGTTTTTGTCAACGAAAGCACAGACGGCATTTAATTCCTGCCCCGTCTCGAAGGAAGGCCAGGATGGGGGCAAGCGCTTTGACACGGCCCCCAACTGGATCCCCCTGAAGCGGGGGAGGAGACTATGACTAGATAAACCTTGTAGGCGCGAAGGTTTCAGTCCACAATCGCCGCATGCTCCGCTTCTCACCCAATCCCAACCGCGCGCATTTGATCCCATGGATGGAGTGGAGCGACGAAGCGTTTCGCGTTGCGCGGGAGCAAAACAAACCCGTGATGCTTTATCTCTGCGCGTTTTGGTGTGGCTATTGCCAGCGCATGGATCAAGAAGCGTTTTCCGAAACCGAAAATATCGCGCTCCTGAAAGCGTACTTCGTCTCGATCCGCGCCGAGAATGCGCAGCGGCCGGATATCGATAGCCGCTACAACCAGAACGGTTGGCCGACCATTGTTTTTATGACCCCTCTGGGGGATCCGATCGTCGCGACGAACTACATGCCAGCCGACCAGTTCGAAGATCTGCTGCTGCGTGTTTATATGGGCCATCAGCAGGGCCAAGGCAACGCCAGTGCCATTGCGGCGTACGACGAAAATGCCGCAGTTCCTCTGCAAATAATTGCACAACCCGGCCAAGCTCAACTCGATGAGATTACCGCGATCGTCATGCACCTCGCCGATAAGGTAAATGGTGGCTACGGCGACGGTCAGAAATTTATTCAACCGGAAGCCAACGATTTTCTGCTCGCGCGGTACGAAGCCACTAGAGATCCCAAGTACCTCGATCAGGTTCGTCTAACGCTCAACCGCATGCGCGCAGGGCCGATCCACGACGACAAAGACGGCGCGTACTTTCGCACGACAACCGGTGCCGATTGGACCCGGCCGCACCGGGAGAAATTGCTTGGCGAAGAAGCTGGTTTACTGAGCAATTGCCTACGAGTGTTCAAAACCACACAGGAGCCGGTTTACGCCGAGATGGCAGACGACATCATCCGCTATCTAAACCGCAAGCTTTACGATCCGGACAAAGGCAGTTTCTACGGCTGCGAGGATTTCATCCGCACTTTCCCGGACGGCTCGGGCGAAGAATTTTCGACCATCATCGACCGCTGCATTTACACGGATGCCAACGCGCAGACGATTCGCGCCTACCTCGATGCATCACTGCTGTTAGGTAAAGAAGAATACAAGGAAGCCGCGCTCAGCGCATTGGAATTTCTCTGGACCGATTGCCGCGGTCCAGACGGCGGGCTGTTTCACTACCATGACGATGCGCCGCGAGTTTGCGGACTGCTCAACGATCAGGTGCAGCTAGGATTAGCGCTTTTGATAGCGCACGCAGTTACTGGAGAAGCGAAATACCTAGATCGAGCAAAGGATCTGGCGGAATTCGTTCTGATGCGGCTCAAAAACCCGTCCGGTGGCTATTACGATATTTGCACGCCGGGCCAAGCCTTCCTCAAACTCCGGCTAACGCTGATCGAACAAAACGGCCCCGCCGCGTCATTTTTTCTCGAGCTGGCACGAGCAACGGGAGAAAAACGATATCGCGACGCGGCGTTGTGGGCATATCAACCTTTTCAAGCCGATTTCAAAGAGTATGGAATTCATGCAGCCAGTTTCGGGATCGCCCTGGGGAAGTGGTCACAGTCCCAGTGAGGGGCTCGATGTGACACACTCGGGTGGCAAAGGAGAGTGGTCCATGAAGCGCACAACGTATTTGTTGACGTCGATGTAATCAGGAGACTTCGAGAGATCGCCAAACGAGAGAACTGCGCTGTTTCAGAGATTATCCGAAAGGCACTCAACGAATTTGTCTCGCGACGAGAGCGCGAAAAATTACCTCTCGCCTTGATTGGCGCTGGCCAGAGCGGCCGAAAAGATGTGCCCGAAAGAAACGAGGAATTTTTAGGCAAGGGATTTGGCCGCTGATGCCCAGCATCAAATCCAAACATTCCCTAGACGACATCGACTGGTGCTCGAGCAATAACTCGACGATCTGCGCCGTCCGCAGCATCGGCGTGCCGATGTAATTTGCCCCCAACAACAGAGAACCCTACCAGATAACTATCTGGTAGGGCTCTCCACACTAAGTCTGGAACCGGAACCAGGCCGAAGGGCTTATTCAATCCCTTGGGGCTTGGCTTCGCCGGGCCTGGGCGCTAGTTACTGTACCACTTGGTGTGTTGCTCCGCCGGCAGGCGCTTGGCCATGGTTTTCTGCTCGGAGTAGCCCAAGAAGATGCAGGCGACCGGCCGCTCTTTCTCGGTAAGTCCAAGAACGGGGCCGACGAAGTTTTCGTCGATCCAGGCGCCGGTGCTGGGATAGCTGCCGAGACCGCGCGCGTTGGCGGCGACCAGCAGGTTCTGAATCGCGCACCAGCAAGCCGCGTAGTTTTCCTGGTCGGTGATCTTGTTTTGGTCACCTACCATCGAGACGATGATCAGCACCGGGGAGGAAAAACATTTGTCGCGAGCGAATTTCAGATCCTCTTCGCTCGCCTGCATGCCCTTTTTCTCCGCGCCCGCTTTGACGGCGGCCTGACGGGCGGCGACCAACTTCTCACGACCGGTGCCGGTGAAAACGTGGAAACGCCAGGGATGGGTCAGTTTGTGGTTCGGTGCCCAGTGGGCGGCGTCGAGCAGTTCCTCGATCCACTCCTTAGGAATCTCGGTTTGCAGATATTCCTTCACTGAGCGGCGATTTTTGATCGCCGTGAGCGCGTCCGCGATGGGGCGGTCCGTTGCAGTTGACATGATTCTTACCTCCTAAATTTTCATCAATAATTCTTATGCGGGATTTAACTAACTTTTGAGCAATACCGCCTGATCGGGGAGTTGTCAAACCACGCCTTTGGCGCTCGGCTCTGCCGTTCGAGCTTGCCGATTTCTCGAAATGTCGTTAACCTTATTTCCATGTTAGATTGGTCCTCTTGCCCCGTTGTCGAGCGTGAGCCGGATCGAGTTAGCGGCGCCTGGTTGTTTCGTGGTACGAGGGTCCCGGTTAAGGCACTGTTCGAAAATCTTGAATCCATCGCACCAGGCGATTTTGTCGAGGTCGACTTCTGACAAGTGAGACCTTCGCTGTCTTTACTTTATCCTCGTATTCTCATCTCCGCCGCCAAGATCCGGTTATCCGGGGTGCCTTTCCAGATCACGTTTCTCGCCACGCCGTAAATTTCCGACAGCGTATAGAGCGGCACGAACGGCGCATCTTCCATGATCAGCTTTCCGGCTTGCTGGAGGATCGCCACGCGCTTTTTCTGGTCCATGGTGCGTTGCTGTTCTTCGATCAGTTTGTCGACTTCGGCATTGCTGTAGCTGATTCTCTTGGTAATGCCGGTGTGAAAGTATTGATCATAGAACGTGTCGGCGTCGGATGCGGTGCGGCCGGCATAGTAGAACGGCAGCTTGCCGCCGTTCACGCCATCTTTACCCCAGTAGACGGCGTACTCCTGGCCGACCAGTTCGACTTTGATGCCGACTTTGGCGAGCTGCGCGCTGATCACTTCGCAGACTTCACGGCCTTTCAAATGGCGATCGGGTGAGAAATAAAGCTTGGTCTCGAAGCCATTGGGATAACCGGCCTTGGTGAGCAGCTCGCGGGCCTTTTTTGGATCGGTTGCATACCGTTTCATCGCCGGATCAAAGCCGGTCATGTTTGCGGCCAGCGGGCCGTTCAACACTTCGCCGTTGCCGGAAAAGACATGCTTCATCATCGGCACCGGATCAATGGCATGGTTGATGGCCTGGCGCACGAGCTTGTTGTCAAACGGTTTGAAGCTGACGTTCATGCCGAGAAAGTACATGCGGAAACCGGGAACTTTTTCCACCCGCGCGCGCGGGTGCTTGGCGACGCGGTCGATCTCTTCGATGGGGAGGTTACTGATCACATCGGCTTGCCCTGAGAGCAGACCGGCGACCCGCGCCGCTTCTTCTTTCACGCCGCGCAAAATTACTTCCTTGATTTCGGCTTTGGTGCCCCAGTAGTCGTCATTGCGCGCCAAAACCAGATTGCCGCCGCGCTGCCAACTGACGAACTTGTACGGGCCGGTGCCGATGGCGTAGTTGTCGGCCTGGTCGCCGTATTTTTCCGCCGCCGCTTTGCTGATGATGTAGCGGGTGTCGAGGCGGTCAAGCAGCAGCGAGAGCGGCTGCTTGGTATTAAACACCACCGTGTAGTCGTCGGGCGTCTCGACGTCCAACTCTTGAATGTCGCCACCCTGTAGGCTGCGCTTGTCAGTTTTCATGCGCTCGATGGAGTAAGCCACGTCCTTCGAGGTAAGCGGCGCGCCGCTGTGAAAACGGATGTTGCGCCTCAACTGAAAAATCCAGCGCCGCCCTTGAAACTCCCAAGAGTCGGCGAGCACGCCGACATACTTTTGCCGCGCGTAATCCATAACGATCAGCGGTTCGATAAGATGCAGCCAAATGCCGTTGATGCCGCCTCCGCTGTAGCCGTAGGGATGGAGCGAATCGAGGCTAACGCCTTGGTAGATGACGACGCGGTCTTTGGAGGCGGCGACGGCGGGTCGGCTTGCAGCTAGGCCGATCAATGCCCCGATAGCTGCGGTGCTTTGCTGCAAAAAGTGGCGGCGACTCAGCGCATTCGTCGTGCGAGGCATAGAATCCTCCTCCGAGCTATTTCTCGTAGAGCTTCTTGATAAACCCACTCCTGTCCAACTCCTCGACAAAACTTTTGTCGACAAATTCCTCGGGCTTGTGGTCCCATACCTCGGGGCGCGTCGCGGCGATGTATTCGAAGCTGGTTTTCATGCCGACGGTGTTTGGATAGGGCACCTGTAAAAAAGCTTTGGCAAAGGTATCGTAGGACTGGTTGAGCAATTCCTCGTTGTCAAGTCGCAGGACTTTTTTGATTACCTTTTTGCTGAACTCCCGGTCGCGCTTAAACAAGGCCGTCGCTTCCAGGTAGGCCTTCATGTAGTTCATGACCGTCTCTCGATCTTTCTGAATGATCGAGCGGCGGGTGGTGATCTCGATCCAGGGATAGTCGACCTCCTTCGCCGAGTCCCAAAGCATGGGAAAGCCCATCTTCATTGCAATGGCGTAGCCGGGAAACGACAGCGAAGCGGCGTCGATGGAACCCTGCTTTAGCGCGCCGATACGCTCGGCATCGCTGCCGCCGATCTGAATCAACGCGACGTCGCGCCCTGGGTTGAGGCCTTTTTTGCGCAGTTGGTACTGAACCAAGAAATCCGTCAGCGAACCGAATGTCGTCACACCGATTTTCTTGCCCTTCAGATCTTCGACTCTTTTGATCTCGGGCTTGGCGACCGTCGCTTGCACCACGCCAGGCAATGTGTGGCCGAGGATCACCAGGTCGGCCCCGGAAAGCCCAGCGTTGATCACCGTCGGCGTGGCGATGGGCGAAAACTGAATGCTGCCGCCGATCATCGCCTTCGAAGATTCGCCTGAGCCACGCATGACGACCGGGTCGGCGTAGAGACCGTACTTTTCAAACAGCTTGGCCTCCTTGGTGATGAAGATCATGATATTACCCATGCTCACCGAAGAAACGCCGATGTAGATGTGCTTTAGGGGTTTGGACTGGGCGCCACTTGAATTGACAAATGCCAGCAGAGTGAGGGTGAGAAGCGACGCGAGTAATTTCATGGGTCACCTCCAGCGCTTGAGAGAGAGCTTGCTTATAGCACCGAGTGGCGGTCGGCGGCAAAATCGCTCGGATATCGTGTTCTTGCTCGTGCTCGTGACTGGTGGAAGGCATTTCATCCCGAGGGCAAGCAAGGATCTCGTCCTCATTTCCGGCTGTTCACTTGCCAAGAAAAAATATTCCTGTTGCGGCCCGCTCTCTGGCTCTACCCCGAGGCGGGGGCGAGAACCGGATTGGGATAGCTTGACAGCCAACGACGTGATTTATTAACTGGCAGCACGAAGCGAGGATTAATCCATGGACATCAAATCTCTCGTCGATCCAGAAGCAGGCTTGCTCGATCGGCGCATATTTGCCGATCGCGAGATTTACGACCTCGAGCGCGAGAAAGTTTTCACGCGCTGCTGGCTCTATCTCGGCCACGAGTGCGAGATTCCTAACCCCGGCGATTTCGTCACGCGCTACATGGGCGAGGAGCCGGTGATTCTGTGCCGCGATTTGAACGGCCAACTGCGCGCGCTGCTCAATCTCTGCCGCCACCGCGGCAACCGCGTCTGCCGCGCTGACCGGGGCAACACGAAAGTCTTCACTTGCTCCTATCATGGCTGGGCCTACACCACCGACGGCAAGCTTGCCATCGTGCCGATGCTCGAGTCGTTCCGCAATCTTGAGCGGGACAAGTTCGGTCTAATTCCTGTCGCGCAGATCGACAGCTATAAAGGACTGATCTTCGCAACCTTCGATGCCGACGCGCCGCCGCTGCGCGAATATTTGGGCAACATGACTTGGTATCTCGATATCCTGCTCGACCGGCGTGAAGGCGGCACGGAAGTGAGCGGGCCGCACCGCTGGGTGCTCGACGCCAATTGGAAAACCGCAGCGGAAAACTTCGGCGGCGATGGCTATCACATCGGCTCGACGCACGGTTCAGCGCGCGAGCTGGGCATCGACACGACGACGTCGCAGACACGCCAATGGAACAAGGGCTGCCAGATCGCCGCCGGCAACGGCCATATTCTCGTGTCGTGGTTAACGCCGCCCGACGGCGGGCCGTGGTTTGCGCAGCCGGACGATCAGCTGGTCGACTACATGAAAGAGCACGCGAGTGAGATCGAAAGCCGGCTTGGCGAAGTGCGCGCGAAAAAAATCTCGCCGTCGGCGGGAACGGTGTTTCCCAATCTCTCGGTGCACTGGCTGACGCGCACGATTCGCGTCTGGCAGCCGCGCGGTCCAAACAAAATGGAAATCTGGAGTTGGGCCATCGTCGACAAAGCGGCGCCGCCCAAAATCAAAGACGTCATGCGGTTTGTCTCGCAATATCGTTTCAGCCCGAGCGGCGTGTTCGAACAGGACGATATGGACAATTGGATTCAGGTGACCGGCGCGGCGCGAAGTCTGATTGGCCAGCGCTATCCGGCGAATTATCAGATGAGCGGCAACGAGCCGCCGGTGGAGATCGATCTACCGGGTAAAACCATGAGCCGGTTTAGCGACAACAATCAACTCAGTTTGTACATGCACTGGGCCAAAGTGCTGCAAGCAAAAAGCTGGAACGAGATCATGGACGGGCGCCATGGATAGCGAGCTGCGCCACCAGGTCGAAGACTTTTATTATCTCGAAGCCGAGCTGCTTGACGATCGCAAGTTGCGCGAGTGGTTCGCGCTGCTCACCGAAGACATCCGCTACTGGATGCCGATCCGCCACAACACGCTGGAACGGCCGAGCGATGTCACACAAGAATTATCTGCGCCAGGAGAGGGTTACTATTTCGACGACGACATCAAAGCTCTCAAAATCCGCGTCGAGCGCGCCTACTCAAAAATCGCCTGGGCCGAAGTGCCGCCGTCGCGTACGCGCCATTTGATCACCAACGTACGGATTAAAAAAGACGACGGCAAAGAGCTCGAAGTCCACTCCAACTTCATGTGCTACCGCACGCGCATGGAAAGCGACAAAGATATGTTCGTCGGCACGCGGCAGGACCTCCTGCGGCGCGCGGGCGGCAGCTTCAAAATCGCCCGCCGCACGATCATTCTCGATCAGGCGGTCTTAGACGCGAAGAACATCAGCGTTTTCTTATAAGGGGTTTCAATGCATTTGCTTCTGTCATCAACGCGTTTGGGCTTCGTCTCGGCGCTGTTCATCTTCATGGCGTGCCCTTCGGGGAGTTCGGCTGGGCAAGCCCCCGTTTCATCTCAGGCAACCTGGGAAAAACTGGTTCAGGCGGCTGAGAAGGAGGGCGAGGTCCGGGTCTACGCGACCAACTCGGTCGGCAACTTGCCGATCATCTGGCAGACGTTTCAAAAGCGCTTTCCGAAGATCAAGCTCACGCCGGTGACGCCGGGGCGCGGCAATGAGGTTATTCTCCTGCTCTCTTCGGAGCGCCGCGCCGGGAAATATCTCGCCGATGTGTTGCTCGCCAACCCGCGCGCCGTGTACCGCGATTTTCACGGCAAAGCGAAAGTGCTGGCGCCGCTGCCGCCGATTCTTGTCCATCCCGAAGTGCGCGCCAGCCACTGGTGGCAAGGCAAACACTGGTACAACGACGAAGAAGGCGCCCACGTGTTTATTTACGAGAGCAGCATCTTCGGGCCGAATCTGTACTACAACACCAAGCTTGTGGATCCCAAAGAGATCAAGTCGACCTGGGATGTTTTGCAGCCGAAGTGGAAAGGCAAGATGCTCGCCTTCGACATCGTCGGCTCGGGACAGACCGGCTCCACGGCGCTGACCTTGCTCTACCACAATCCAGACGTGGGGCCGAAGTTTCTTGAACGGCTCTACGGCGAGATGGACACCACCCTGTTTCGTAATCTGCAGCAGGGCACCGATTGGCTCGCCGCCGGTAAGTTTTCCTTTTGTCTATTGTGCCGCGACGTGCAGCGCGCCGCTGAACAGGGTTTGCCCGTGGCCGAGCTCGATCCTTACCAGCTCAAAGAAAAGGTCGGCATCGGCGCCGGCAGCGGCGCGCTCGGCATGCTCAAAGACGCGCCCCATCCCAACGCGGCGGCGGTGTTCATCAACTGGTACCTGTCGCGCGAAGGCCAGATCGCCTACAAGCAGGCCAACATGGACGAGGACGATCGCGCCTCGCTGCGCGAGGACCTGCCGGCGGAACTAGTCGCGCCGGCGGCGCGCCGCCGCAAGGGCGTCGAATATATTTTTATCAATCGCCCCGAATGGGTCGATTTCCAACCGATCAGCGACTTGATCAGAAAAGCGACCGGAAAATAGCTGCTAGTGCACGTGCTCGTCGGGCGCTGGCGCGCTGGGTTTTTCTTGTTGCAATGCATCGATCTGCTTCATTAACAATTCCAACTTGCGCCATCCTTCTCCTTCAGAAGGCAGCCAGCGGGCGCGAACGTAGCCCTGCTTGTCGACCAGGTATTCCACGTGCGGTGCAACCGCGGCAATGTCTTCGACAGTGAACGAGCGGGCAAATAGTTTGTAAGTCTCGCCAATTTCGCGAATCCCTTCGTCGACGATCGCTCCTGGCAATTTGCCGGTGACAAATTGCCGATCGATCGAGTTAGGAACGACGACCACTTCGACTCCGGTAGCACTGAGCTGCGGCATGGCGATGGCCAACTCGCGCAGGCGTCGCTCGGCGCTCGGCAAGTTCAACAAGACGAGCAAGACAATCTTGTTGCCGCGGTGATCGCGCAGCGTTCTGCTTTCACCTTTGTCGGTTGTATAAGCGAAATCCGGCGCCACCAGCCACGGCTTTTCTTCGATCAGTGGTGCCAGCCCGCGAGCCCGCTTGCTGCTCGACAGCGCGCGCAGGTAATTGATCAGGTCCCAGCGCTCTTCTTCACTCAAACTTTCGCTGAAGCCAGGCATCGCCGACGTCGGCTTCACGCCATAGCTCAACCACCAGTACAGATCGCCGGCCGTATGCGCGTTGGCGTGAGCCGCAGTGAGGTCGACGGGCTTGGGATTGAGGTCCTGGGCGTTCGGCCCGTCGCCATAGCCGTTAACGCCGTGGCACGAAACACAGCCGCTCTCATGGTACAGTGCGCCGCCGTTGGCGACGGAAATCGCGTTGTAGGAAACTCCCGGCCGTTTGTAAGTGGTTGGATAGGCGTCGATGACGACAAGGTCGTTCACCACGTAGCCCGCGTATCCCAAGGCGGAGACGCCGATGAGCGTCGTAACGGTTCGGCGCCGCCGTCGCAGCAGCGGGCACAGGAGCGCACCGGCGCCGACCACGGCCCAAACCACGCCGCGGTCAAACTCCGCGCGAGCCTTGGCGCTTTTGTCGAGCACGCTCCAATCCCAGCGAAAGGGGAAAGGCCAGTCCGGCTGCACATGGCGCGCTGGCGGCGTGACGCCGAGATGACCAACGATCAGTAGAATGGCCATACCGAGTGTCGTTTCGAGGAGCACGTTGCGCCGGAGTCGCAAGACGCTTTCAATGAATTGGCCGTTACTCGCGATGGGTGCGCTCAAACTGGGTTTCACGCGGCGAAGGTTCCGCGCCGCGACTGCGAGAAGCGGCAACAGCAAAGCCAGTTTGCCTAACAAGAGCCTGCCGTATTCACTGCCAAAGAGTTGGGGAAAGCCGCCGACAAGATTCCAAGCGTTGGCGCTGCCGGTGACGACAATGAGAACGGCACACAACAACGCCCAATTGGAAAAACGCTGCACGCTGGTTTGAAGCAGAGAAAATGCTTTATCGTCGTCGGCTGCGCTAGCGCGAGAAAGCAAATGCGCAAGGGGCAGGAGGCCGCCCAACCATATACCCGTCGCTAAGAGGTGCAGCGCGTCCGCGCTCGTTTGCAGAGCGAAGGCTGATCCCTCGGCTGCGGCTGCGTGACCCGATAGGGACAGAGTTGCGAGATGGGCTGCGCTCAGCAAGAGCGCCGCGGCGGTTTTGCCGCCGGCCAATCGACCCACCAATGCCAGGAGGCAAAGTAAGATCAAGCGTGTGAGCCAAACGCTGCCATAGCGCGTGCTCGTAACAAACGAGAGGACCGCTTGCACGTCCGTCGCGTTGACCAAACTCGCTTGTAAGATCAGCGCGGCAAGGTGAGTTATGAAAGCTATCGTCAAGTAGAATGCCGTCAGACGAGCTTGGAGCTTTTCATGTTGAGTGACCAACGCCAGCGACGGATAGCCGCGCAAGATGAAGCAAGCGAACGCGAAGCGCCCAACCAGCAGCACCGATGCGACTAGATGAAGAAAGCGCACCCGTGCAGCTAGCTCAGTCATTGTTTGATGGTAAAAGTGAACTGGTCTTGAACGATGTGGCCATCGACGGAAAGCACGCGGTATTTAACTATGTAACGACCAGCGGGGAGAGCGCTCAGATTGGCGGTAATGCGTTTCGGTTCGTCGCCGCCGACTTCGAGCCCGGAAAGCGCAATGCTTTTGCCCGCCTCATCCGTAACGCTCAGGCTTGAATACTTTGATTCAAGCGGCTCATTGAACCAAAGCTGAATTTTCGCCGGCGTGCGCAAGAGCACCGCACGCTGGGCGGGGACGGATTTGACGTATTCCCAGGCGGCCTCATTCTCGATGCCGTCAAGGACGGGAGGAGAGACGGTCGCCGGCAGCCGCGCCACGGTCATGCTCAGCGGCTTTTCGTTCCACGCGTAAAGCCAGCCGAACCAGATAACGCCAAACACGAGACCGATGGCGCCGGCACGCATATGCGGACGGTAGAGCTGGGCTTTGAAAATCGACCAGAAGCGGCCGAAGAACCATTGTAATAGAGAGTGCAGAATCGTGTAGGGGATTAACAGGTAGGCGATCAGGCCGTGCAGCAACCGCACCGTCGAGTAGCCGCCGACATACTCCATGGGGCCAAAATCGGCGAGGCCGGAGTTGAGAAAGTACATCGCCAAGCCGGTGCCAACGAGCACGATGACGAACACGAACGCAACCCAGTAAACAATCAAGTTTGCCGACCAGAGCGCAGCTTTGTTGCGCCAGAAGTTTCCTGCGCGCAAGCCTTTTTGGAGCTTCTCCATGTCCTTGCCGGTGACGCGCAGGCGCTTGGATGCACGCGAGCGGAACATGTAGATCGCGTAGACGGCCGAGACGGCGATCATGAAGAGCGCCAATGGAACATGGAGGTCAATGAGGTTGAAGCCAAACAAATCGCCTTTAGGAGCGATGCTGTTTAGAAAGCTAGCCCACAGACCTTGCTCGCCTCCGAGCGGGCTTTCCGTATAGCCCCAGCCGATGCGCATGCCCGAAAGCAACGCCAAAAGCAGCAGAATGACCATAGCCCAGTGAGTAATGGTCACGAACAGGTGGGCTTTGGCGGATTGCTTGGGCTTGGCGGTGCGTTCTTTCGCTGGACCGGATTCGGCAGCAAGCTGTCCTTCGCTGCTGTTGGGCACATCTTGCTGTTCATCACCGATAGACATCATTTCCCTCCGTCAACCAATTCATTGTCGGCAATCAATTGCCTAAGCTGTCTATCGGCGCGGTGTGCAGAAAATTGAGACCAGATCGCGGCAAGCGGGCGCGGTAAGGCTAGTTCGCGGGCAAAAGTTCCCGCAATTGGGCCAAACTGCTTGCGGACGCAGCGAGACCTGCCGTGGGAAAGCAATGTTCGGCTGTAGTGCGCGGCCTTAAAAGAAGAGGGAAAGAAGCAAGGGCAAGAGCATCCTACGGGGTCTTACCCTTCGCTGATCAAAACACCGCCCAATTATTCTGTTTCTTCGCGGTAAAGCCCGAGCGATTCAGTCGCCGGTCGATCGCTGATCGAGAACAGGATGGCGTCTTCGTTGCTCGCGTTTTCGTGGGAGTGCCATTGCCACGATGGCACAACGAAAATATCGGTCTTGTCCCAGCGCAGTTCGTTGGCCGAGACTCTGGTCATACCACTGCCGCGAAACGCGTAGTAAACGGTGGTGCTGGTGTGGCGATGGGTCTTGGTTCTTTCTTTGGGTCGCAAAAGCTGAATCGAGCAAGAGCAAGTTGGCAAGGTGTGGCCGCCGTCGACCGGATTGGTGTACTCCAAAAGAATTCCGTCGTAGGGGTCGCCGGCGCTGGTTTTGAGCGATTGCAGCGTCGCGTTGGTCTCTTCCCAAGGGTAGCGATAGGGCGGGGCGTCGAAGGCGTTCTTGATCCAGCTCGGCCGCGCATGGGAGAAAACCTTTGACGAATAGCTCTCGGGTTTCTCCACCGGTTGCTGCGCGGCTTTGAAGTTCTCCTGAATCATTGCGCCAAGGTGGGTGACCAGTCTTACGTCCAGCCCGTCGAGCCACATGACCGGCTCCGTCGCGTCATTGAAATGATCATGCCAGGTCCAGTTCGGCGTCGTAATGAAATCGCCTTCGAACATCGGAAAACGCTCCCCCTCGACCACGGTGTAGGCGTTGGGCGTCCCTTTGACGATGAAGCGAATCGCCGCCGCCGTGTGGCGGTGCGCCGCGGCGACTTCGCCGGGTTTCACGAGCTGGACTGAGATATGCACGGTATTGGTCATGCCGGCGGAAAGTCCGGGGTTGCGCATCTGAATGGTGCGGCGCCCCGCTTCACCGGTGGTGATCAACTCGCCGGACCAGTTGAGCGCCTGCAAGATTTCTTGGCCTTTCCAGAGATGGGGCTGGACCTTTTGCGACCACTCCGAATGTTCCCAGTGGCCCTTTAAGTTGCGGTCTTTCATCCACTGGCTGAGCTCATCAAGATTCATGCAGTCCCTCCAATAATTCTCTGTTGAATACAGAGGGGGCTTAGAGCTGTCAAGCAATGTTGCGCCTAAAGCTAAGGCTTGATCTCGTGCAGCTGGTAATGGGCACCGTCGCTCTTGGCGGTTTGGTAGCGCGAGTTTTCTTCGCGCATGTGGTTGTGCGCCGGCGTGCCGCGATGCTGCGTGTGCGCCTCGACGCTGTCCCAGGCGATCAGCAAAATTACTTTTGCCGGATCTTCGATGCATTCAAAAATCTTTATCGAATGCGACCCGGCAAAATTGGCGTCGATCAAGGTCTTGCCGAAGTTCTTGATGTATTCGTCCCGTTTGGCCGGGTCGACTTGTTGGATGGCGATTTCGTAGATCATTGGACGTGATCTCCTTAATAGGTTTGTCCTAACCTTCGGCTCGCGCTCTGGCCTTCTTCTCGTCCGGCGCTTTGATTTTATCTAAATCGCGCTTGGCGAAAGCTCGGGGATTTTCAAAAGGTCGATAAATTGTGCTGCCATGATGTTTCTCCTTATTAGAAAGCGCTCTTATCGCTGGCTTCTACCACCGTTGATCCCTCGCCCGCAAGGAACAATTTTGCCTTGTAAATTTGCTTCGGGTTGTTAAGGTAGCGTCGCCACAAGAATGTGTGCCGCAGCCGCTAGCAAAGGAGGCAAACGATGATCAAAAATATCTTGATCCCCCTCGACGGGTCGGAACACTCGTACGGCGCGCTCGATTACGCGTTGTGGATAACCGAGCAGTTCGACGGCATGCTGACCGGTCAACATGTCATTGACTCGATCTCCCTCGAAGGAACTTTCTTCCACGATATCTCGGGATCGCTGGGCGCGGAGCCCTATCTGGATCTGTCGACCAAAATGCGCGCGATCCTCGAAGATCGCGGCAAGATGATTCTCGAAGACTTCGTGCAACGCTGCCAGGCGAAAAACATCAAACATCAGACAGTGGTTGATACCGGAATCATCGCCAACGAGATTTGCGAGCGCTCGAAGGTTGCCGACTTGGTGATCATTGGTCATCGGGGTGTCAATGAAGATTTTACGACCGGCCTGCTGGGCACGACCGCGGAGAGCATCGTGCGTAAATGCCCGCGGCCGATCTTCGTTTCCACCAAGCATTTTAGCGTTATCCAGAAACCCTTGCTCGCCTACGACGGCAGCCAACGCGCCAGCTCGGCGATGGAATCGGCGGCCGAGTTTTGCACCGTGCTCAAACTGCCGCTCACCGTGCTGTGCATCGCCAGAGAGGCCAAGCTTGCGGAGGACAATGTTCGGCAGGCGAAATCATACCTGAACTCGTACTCGATCGCCGTGCGTTACGAAACCGATCGTGGTTATCCGGAACAGAAGATCATCGAGCGTTTGAACGAAGGCGATTACGATCTGCTCTTCATCGGCGCCCATGGCCACCGGCGCATTATCAATATGGTGCTCGGCAGCACCACCGAATACGTCTTGAGAAATAGCCCGTGCCCGGTGTTCCTCAACCGGTAAATCGCGTTCACGGTTTAACGGTTCCATCGCTCAACGTCGCAAGCCTATGAAATTCACTGCTGCCGCCGTGCAGATGGTCGCCTCGGATGACAAGGCGGCCAATTTGAAAGAAGCCGAACGCTGGGTGCGCGAAGCCGTGCGAATGGGCGCGCGCTTGGTGGTGTTGCCCGAAGTGTTTATCTGGCGCGGCAACAAGAAAGAAGAACGCGGCGCAGCGGAAAATATCCCCGGGCCTGCATCGGAATTTTTGGCGAGCCTGGCGCGCGAGCTGCGGATCTATTTTCTTGCGGGTTCGATCCTCGAAGAGATTCCCGGCAGCAATAAAGCTTTCAACACGAGTTTGCTATTCGACCCCAATGGCAAGTTGCTGGCCACCTATCGCAAAGTGCATCTCTTCGACGTCGACCTTGCCAACGGCGTGTCGCTGCGCGAATCGGACACGCGGGCGCATGGCGCGGAGGTGGTTGCCGCCGAAACCGAGCTGGGCACGATGGGCTTGACGGTTTGCTACGATCTGCGCTTTCCCGAGCTCTACCGCGGCCTCGCTGACAAGGGCGCACATTTGATTTTTGTCCCCGCCGCGTTTACCGCATTTACCGGCCAAGCGCATTGGGAAACTTTACTGCGCGCCCGCGCCATCGAAAATCAGGCGTATGTCATTGCCGCCGATCAATTCGGCAAAGCGCCAAAGAGTTTCGAATGCCACGGCCACTCGATGATCGTCGATCCCTGGGGCACGGTGTTGGCGGAGTTGCCAGATGGCCCAGGCGTGATCACCGCGGAACTCGACTTTGAGCACCTCGCCAAAATTCGCGCCGAGCTGCCGGCGCTAGCGCACCGGCGGCTTTAGCCTTTCTTTCATTGCAGACCATCATCGGCGATGATTACGGCGGCGGTCATGATGCTGCGCCATATCGGCGAGCGGGTCGCCGCTGGCCGGATCGAGAGTGCGTTGGAAAAAAGTGCTTGTGCAAAACGCCTATCTGGCGCGGGTCTCGGCGGTAGTCCGACGGACATGAAATTTACCCAAGCGATTCTACGCGAGATCGATACGTAACCTGCTTAGTTATTAATCGCGCCGCTCCAAATTCTAGGCAACTCTCGCTTCGCCGCGCGTTCCCAGAGTTTTTCTCTCCGCCATATAATCTCTAACGATTCCAATATTTAGTGGCTGGTTCGCGGTGATCAGACCGTGCTGGCACCGGCATTGCTGTAACCGCCGTCAGGACGGGTCAGCAGATTCTTTAGCAGAGTCGTTAGCAAAGGAGCTGTTATGAAGATGGTCGAAGCGATCGTCAAGCCGTTCAAACTCGACGAAGTCAAAGAAGCGCTCACCAAGGCTGGCATCCAGGGCATGACCGTCGAAGAAGTCAAAGGCTTCGGGCGGCAAAAAGGGCACACAGAACTTTATCGCGGCGCGGAGTACTCGGTGGATTTCTTGCCCAAGGTGAAAATCCAAATTCTCGTCTCAGACGAACTGGCGGCGAAGGTCGTTGCTGTGATCACCGATGCCGCCAAGACCGGCAAGATTGGCGACGGGAAGATATTTGTCAGCAGCGTGGAAGAGGTCATTCGCATTCGCACGGGGGAGCGCGGTGCGGATGCGGTTTAGGAAGGATGAAGGATGAGGGCGGAATGATGAAACTCATTGGGAGGAAACCATGAAATTGTCTAAGTTTAGTTTGCAAGTTTTTGCTTGCGCGCTTGCGCTCAGCGCGATGTTTTTCACGGGATTGTCATTGGCTCAGGACGCCGTCGCACCGGAAGGGGTTAAAGCTCAAGCCCCTGCTGTCGCTGCTCCGGTTGCGGAACCAGCGAAGAAGGAAGATCCGGCAGCCAAGCCGGCGCAGTTCACTCAGGGTTTGCTCGATCAGATTGGCGGCGCCAAGGTGGCGATCGATACGGTCTGGGTGCTGATCGCCGGCATGCTGGTGTTTCTCATGAACCTGGGGTTTGCCTCGGTGGAGTCGGGGCTGTGCCGGGCGAAAAATACTGTGACGATTCTCGCCAAAAACTTCGTTGTCTTCGCCGCCGCCTCGATCGCTTTCCTCGTGCTCGGCTGGGGCCTCATGTTTGGCGATGGCAACGCTTTCTTCGGCACGCAGGGATTGTGGTTTGTCGGCGGCGCCGACAATAGCCCGGCCATGGGTGACGCTTACAAAGGTGTTTACTCGTCGATCAACTGGACCGGCGTACCGCTGTGGACGAAATTTTTCTTTCAGTTGGTGTTTGCGGCGACCGCGGCGACGATTGTCTCAGGGGCGGTGGCCGAACGCGTCAAGTTTGGCGCCTTTTATGTATTCACGTTTGTCATGGTGGCGTTAATCTATCCCATCGTTGGACACTGGATCTGGGGTGGCGGTTGGCTTGCCAAGCTCGGTATGTTCGATTTTGCTGGTTCGACGGTGGTGCATTCCGTCGGCGGTTGGGCCGCTCTGACTGGTGCCATGCTACTCGGTCCGCGCATTGGCAAATACAATCGCGACGGCAAACCTCTGCCGATTCCGGGGCACAGCATCGCCATGGCCACCATCGGTGTCTTCGTCCTCTGGTTTGGTTGGTTTGGCTTCAATCCTGGCAGCACCATGGCGGCCGATGCTGGCGCCATTGGCCGTATCGCCGTTGCGACCAACACTGCCGCCGCAGCGGCTGCGATTTCGGCTTCCATCGCGGCGTGGATGCTACTAGGAAAGCCGGATTTGACGATGATCCTTAACGGCGCTTTGGCCGGGCTGGTAGCCATCACTGCGGCTTGTGCCTTCGTCAGCATCCCGAGCTCGCTGATCATCGGCTTGATGGCCGGTGTTCTGGTCGTTGTTTCAGTACTGTTCTTCGACAGAATTAAAATCGACGACCCCGTCGGTGCGACCTCGGTGCACTTGGTGTGCGGAGTTTTCGGAACGATCTGTGTGGGCCTGTTCGCTCAGGACCATTTCACACCCAATACGACGGGCAACGGTCTGTTCTTCGGTGGCGGCACCAAGCTGCTGTTTGCCCAGTTGATCGGCGTCGTCGGAGTCGGCGCCTTTGTCTTGATTACTTCTTTCATACTCTGGAAGATTCTCGACGCCACCATCGGTATTCGCGTCTCCGCCGAAGAAGAGATCGAGGGTTTGGATATCGGTGAGCACGGCAATATCGCCTACCCTGATTTCGTTTCGACAACTTCTGGAATGTCTCGTTCCTTCGGAGGCGGAGGCGGCAGCGGTGTGGCGATGGAACAAGCTCGCCAAACCGCTGCGGTGTTTGCCACCGAGAGCAAGTCCTAAAACGCTCAAGGCGAGTCGGGCTGCCGCCAGCTTTTTCCGGTGCCAGCCCGGCTCGGCGACTCACGTTAGGTGAAGGAGCGAACTGAACAAATAAACGAGCCAAACAAAGCAGTGTCCGTAAATCCGGCTCTCGATAGCTGAGCGTTGAGGGTGGAGACGGATCAGAAACGTCAATGCTCAACACTGGCGATTCGGCATGACTCTATGGAAGAGGTCTTAGTTTTTCAGCACGATCCCTTCGAAGAGCTTGGTTTCTTCGCCGACGTTTTGGAAAAGCAAGGGGTGCGCTATCGGATTATCCGTCTATTTCACGACGAGATCCCGGTTGAGGATTGGGAGCGGGTTGGCGCATTGATTTTGCTTGGTGGTCCGATGAGTGTCGGCGACGAAGAGTCTTTTCCGTTTTTGCGCTGGGAAAAAAGGATCATTCGCGCGGCCATTGACGACCATGTGCCGACGCTGGGCATTTGCCTCGGCGCACAGCTCATCGCCGCGGCGTTGGGCGCGACGGTTTATCGTGGCCCCGTGAAAGAGATCGGTTGGAGTCCGATCTCAATCACACCCCATGGACAGGTGGATTCTCTGCTGGGTTATCTTTCGGAAAGCGCCACCGTGTTTCAGTGGCATAGCGACGGGTTTGAGCTGCCGCCCGGTGCCATTCATCTCGCTTCGTCGGTGAATTTCAAAAATCAGGCTTTCCGTATAGGCAAAACAATCTACGCGCTGCAGTTTCATCTCGAAGTGACCCCGCGCATGATCGTGCGCTGGGTCGACGAACGATCCAAAGAGCTGGCGCAATCGCCGTATGTCGTCCCCGAAAAGATTCTCTCCGATACGCAAAACTATGCGCCGACGCTAAAATATTATAGCGAGCGTTTTCTCTCCGAATTTATCCCCCGGGCCAGCCGCGCTAAGCGACGCAGCGAGAGTCGCAGCGCTGCGCGTTTGTGAGGCGCGGCGCGAAGCTGAACGTGACATTTAGGGTTGATTTAAAGCCTCTCCCGTGTAGAATGCACTTCTGTTTATTTTGACGGGGCGTAGCGCAGACTGGTAGCGCACCTGCCTTGGGCGCAGGGGGTCGGAAGTTCAAATCTTCTCGCCCCGACCATCAAAGGATGAATTATGAAGGATGAAGGATGAGAAAGAGACGGGCCCCGGGCCGGTCCTCCTTCCGCTTTCATCCTTCATACTTTGGTAAGCGCCAGTAGCTCAGCTGGATAGAGCAACGGCCTTCTAAGCCGTAGGTCAGGGGTTCGAATCCCTTCTGGCGCGCCAGAACGTTTTGGATGCGGTGAGTGTAGCTCAACTGGTTAGAGCACTGGATTGTGGTTCCAGGGGTTGAGGGTTCAAGTCCCTTCACTCACCCCATACCCGCCAAGCGGGATTACAGAATCGAAAATTCCAGATTCCAAATCGTTGGTGAATCTGAGATTTGCAATTTGAAATTCCGAGCAACGCGAGGACAGTGGGCCGCTAGCTCAGTTGGTAGAGCAGCTGACTCTTAATCAGCGGGTCCGGAGTTCGAGTCTCCGGCGGCCCACCAAATTTCTCTCCACTTTAGCCCCAAATTAATTTCTCCTGCCGACTTCAGCTTGTCAGCGGCTGAAGCGAATGCGATAATTTTCCCGCTTTCTTCGAGAAACTCTATGGCGCAAGACTTCATGACTTACTCGATGCCGCTCGAAGTTTACTTCGACACGGCGGTGCTCCGTGGCGTTCTTGTCACCCATCAAGATCGCTTGAGCAATCACTTGCTCTTGCGTGAAGGGGAGGAAGCCTTTTCGTTGCGTGATGCGGCGTTGACGGATCTTGCCGGCAATGCGCTGAGCAGCTTGGCGAGTCAATATTTAGTTTACATGCAGCAGGTCTTGCTGATAGCCGATTTGAGTCCGCAGCTGCGCCAAAGCCGGGCGGGGTTTGAACATCTTTATGTCAAGAAAGATCCGAGTCGGGCGGTGCTCGGCGTGGGACGTTATTGGATTGAAGGCAACGTCCATCTGACGCCGGGCGCCCATGTGCAAGAAATCTTAATGGCGCGCACCCGGTTTGTTCCCGTCACCGAGGCGGTTTTTCTCGACAGGCGGGATATTCCCGCGCGCACTTTTCTGGTGAATCGAAACCTAATCAACTGCATCAGCACTGCGAGTTAGAGGATTTTTGTGGGCGCGCATTTGCCAACGGAGATCAATCACGTCAAAGCCAACCAAGTGGTGCGCATCACTTGGGACGATGGCCATATCGGTGACTACGCTGAAACCTATTTGCGCGGCTACTGTCCCTGTGCGCTGTGCCAGGGGCATGGGGCGCAGCGCCGGTTTATCGATGTGCCGGACGCGCAGCTGGTTGGCGTTCAACCCGTGGGTAACTACGCCATCGAATTTCGCTGGCACGACGGCCACAGCACCGGAATTTACACCTACGAGTATCTGCGCGGGCTGTGCCCTTGTTCGGTTTGTCGGAAGGTTTAGTTATTGTTGATAGACGAGCTCGCCCGAAACGCCGGCGTCGTAACCGCCGAGGGCTTCGACCGCTTTACGAAACTCTGCGGAGCGGATCACTTGGAGCAAATTGGCACCGGCGTCGGAGGCAAAGAACGAGCGGCGGATCAGTAAGTCGTACTCTTCCTCACCCACCGGGATGAATTCGAGATTGAGCGCGTTTGCCGCGGAGCGCACGCCTAAGCCGACGTCGGCAAGGCCACTGGCAATGGCGACGGCAACGCCCATGTGCGTGAACTCTTCGCGTTCGTAGCCGTGGATTGCGCGCGGCTCGACCCTCAATTTTTGCAACTCGTAGTCGAGCAGCACGCGGGTGCCGGAGCCGGGTTGGCGATTGACGAACCTGATGTCAGTGCGCGCGATGTCTTTTAGCGCGGCAATATTCTTCGGATTGCCTGGTGCCACGAGCAAACCTTGTTGGCGGCGCACCAAATGAACCAAGACTATCGGTGTCTTTGCGATCGAACGCTGTATATCAGGAACGTTGTAGCGACCGGTTGCCATGTCTAGCAGGTGCGTGCCGGCGATGTGGGTTTCGCCGCGTTGGATGGCGGTTAGGCCTCCGAGGCTCCCGACATTGCTGGCGGCGATCCGCATGCCTGGGAAATTGCGTTTTAGCTCATCGCCAAGGACGTCAATTGTAAGATCGTGGCTGCCGGTGCAGAGGACCGTCCGATCGATGGCTTCAGCCGGGCGGAGCAGCTCGATCTCGACTTCTTCCCCGGCATTGATGCCTTCGACGAGACTAGGAATCCGCAACAGGCCGTCGGCCTGCACCATCGTCGTGATCACGCCGGCGCCGCGCCGCAGCGGCACGGCGACGAGTTTGTTTTCGACCCGTCCGAGCGTGACGCGGAGCAATTCTTCGGTGCCCAAATGGGAGGCGATTTTCTTGGGGATATAGGCATTGACCTTGGTGCGCGCAACGAAACCTTGGCCGAGAAATTTCGCCAGCGCGGCTTCGATGATTTCGCGCGCAACGACGATGGCGGAGACCGGATAGCCGGGCACGCCGATTACCGGTTTGTCTTGGACAACGCCGAGAATCGCCGGCTTGCCGGGCATAACGTCGATGCCGTGCGCGAGCAGCTCGCCGTTTTCTTCGATCGCCTGCGCAGTGAAATCATGTTCGCCGGCGGAGGAGCCGGCGATGATGGCGACCATGTGATGATCTTTGAGCGCGGCAGCAAGACTCTCTTTGATTTTTGCCGGATCGTCGCTCGCGGTTGGCAAAATGGTCGCGTCGCCGCCGGCGTCCGTAATCAGCGCAGCTAAAACGGTGGAGTTGAAGTCGATGATCCGCCCCGGTTGGACATTGGGCCCGGGCTGAACGATTTCATCGCCGGTGGGAATGATCGCCACGCGCGGCCGCGCGAGGACTCTCACTTCGGTATGGCCGGCGGCAAGCAATGCGCCGAGATCGTAGGGGCGCAGCCGATGGGCGCGCGGTAGCAGCGATTCAGTGGCGACCACGTCTTCGCCGACCAACCGGACGTTTTGCCAGGGCGCTGCCGATTCGAAAATTTCTAACGTCTGGTCGTCGACCTGGTGCACTTTTTCGATCATGATCACAGCGTTGGCCCAGAGCGGCAGCGCGTGGCCGGTGTCGACGTAGGCGAAACGACCCGTCGGCGCGTCTTCACGGGTGAGCAAGCGCAGCTGTTTACGATTGAACTCGGTGGCGCCAAAGGTGTCCTCAGCGCGCACGCAGATGCCGTCCATCGCCGAGCCGTGGTAATGCGGTGCCGAGATCTTGGCGAACACAGGCACTGCGGTGGTGCGATTGAGCGCCTGGCCGACCGCGACGGTTTCCGACTCCAATTGGCTTGGATCGATGCGCGCGAGAAAGAGCTCGCGGGCTTCATGCAGCGGCGTTTTCTTCAAGTATCGTTTGCGCGCCATCGAACGTCCGTCGCTAGAACAACATCACGTCAACTTCTTCGCCGGCTTCCACGCCTTCTTGGTTGAGCTCGATGCGGATCATGCCGTCGGCTTTGACCAAGGTGAAGATCGCGCCGGATTTGTTGGGAAGAGGAGTTGCGTAAAGCTTGTCCGAAGCGCGCTCGAGGCTGACGCGCACGTAGTCTTCGCGGCCGCTTTGTGAGGCGACATTGGTCTTCAGTATAGCACGGCAGTTGGCGTGAAAGTGCTCTGCCTCGTCCAAAGTTTCCCCGGACAATCGGCGCAGTAGCGGGACCGCAAACAGATCAAAAATCACCAGCGCCGATACCGGATACCCGGGCAGGCCGAGAATCGGTTTGCCGCACGCTTCGGCATAGATTGTCGGCTTGCCTGGGCTCACAGAAATGCCGTGAAAAAAGATTTTTGCCTCCGGCATCGCCAAGATTGCATCGAGCGTGATGTCGCGGGCGCCAACCGAGCTGCCGCCAGAGAGAAATAAGGAGTCGGCTTGTATCAGGGCTCTGTTGATCGTTTGTTCCAATGCCTGCCGATCATCGCGGACAACGCCGTAGTCATGCAGCTCGGCGCCCCATTCTTCAATCAAACCGGCGAGCGAGTGTTGATTGATATTGCGCACCTGGCCTGGGCCGGGCTCGCTCGCGGCGTCGATGATTTCATCGCCGGTCGAGATCAGCGCAATACGCGGTTTCTTGAAAACTTCCACCGAGCTTACTCCGATGCCGGTGAGTGCGCCGAGATCGTGGGCGCGCAAACGGCGGCCGCGGGGAAAAACCAAATCGCCTTTCCTGATATCGTCGCCGATCTGAATGACATTTTGCCATGGCGCTACCGCGCGTTGGATTTCCACCGTGCCGTTGTCGAGCTCTTCGGTGTATTCGACCATAACCACGGCGTCGCATTCGGGGGGCAACATGCCGCCGGTGGAGATGCGCATGGTTTCCCCCGGGGCGACGCTTTGCGTTACGTCTTTTCCCATGTCCACCGTGCCGGTGAGTTTGAGATAGGCCGGCAAAGTGGCGCTGGCGCCAAAGGTGTCTTTGGCGCGCACGGCAAATCCGTCCATGCCGGCACGATGAAAGTGGGGCAGGTCGACTGCCGAAAAAAGATCGTTCGCCAGAACCCGGCCGCGCGCCTTAACCACATCGATGGACTCGGGTGCGCCCGGGTTTGCCTGTGCGAGCTGGTGATAGGCTTCTTTGGGCGTGACCACTTTGAAAAAGTTCTTCATGGGCTGTCGGAAACACTAATAACGGGTAGTTGGCCATTTTTAAAGAGAAATTTTGCGCGCAACCACGCGAGAAAGCAGCCGTTCAGTCCTTGACATAGTGCAAGGTGTTTCCTACTCTGCCCTAGATTTGCCAGATGTTCGCGCAATAACGCAAAAAGTCGTGCGAGAGTGGCGGAATTGGCAGACGCACTAGACTTAGGATCTAGCGGGCAACCGTGGGGGTTCGAGTCCCCCCTCTCGCACCAAGTATGGTGCTGCAACGCAAATCGAGAAAGGTGAAACGTCGGGTCATCGATCGGCTGCCGCCGCGGGGTTGAGTAAAGAGATTTTTGCGAGGGAGCCGAGGATCGCCGCGCGCTTTTGACTATGAAAGTGGATGTCGCTGAAATAAGTCCGGTTCAACGAAAAGTTCAGATCGAGTTGCCCTCAGCAAAGGTCACTGACGAATTTGTGCGCGCCTATCGCGACCTCGGCCGGCGTGTGCGTATTCGCGGTTTTCGCGCCGGCAAGGCGCCGCGCACGGTGCTGCAACGGATGTACGGCGAGGAAATTACCGGCGAGGTGCGTTCTCACCTGGTCGAAGAGAGTTTGGGCGAAGTTATCCGAGATCGTGGGATGCAGATCGTTTCACGCCCGGAGATCGATGCCCATGAATTGAAAGACGGCGGGCCGTTTTCGTTTTCCGCGGTCTTTGAGGTCAAGCCTGAAATCCAAATCCAGGATTATCTCGGAGTCGAGGTCGAGAAAGTCCGTTTCGCCATTACCGATGAGCAAGTGGACGCGGCCTTGGCACGCCTGCAGGAGGGCCACGCGCGGCTCGAGCCGGTGGAGAATCGTGAGGTCGTGCACAAGGGCGATTTCATCACCCTCGATTTTTCTGGCTCCCTTTCGGGCAAACCTTTCGCCGGCGGAAAAGGTGAAAACTATCCTTTGCAAATCGGCGCGGGGCAGGTTCTACCGCAGTTTGAAACTTCGTTAATTGGCTTAAAGGTGGGTGAGCGTGACGCGATTCAAGTGCCTTACCCAGAAGATTACCCCAATAAAGAAATAGCGGGTAAGACGGTGGACTTTGAAATCCTCGTGCGCGACTTAAAGCAAAAAGTCCTGCCGACTCTAGATGACGAATTCGCCAAGGACCACGGCGAGTGCGCATCGTTGGAGGAACTTAGAGGAAAAATTCGTGGGCGCTTGGAGGATGAGTTCAAGCGTTACCAAGAAGAGGAGCTCAAGGAGCAGGTCCTAAGTCGTATTTTAGACAAGCACTCGGTTACGCCGCCACCAGCTATGGTTGAACGGCAAACTCGCTATCTAATGGAACGGTACGATGATCGCGGTGCTGCCAACGGCGCATCGGACGAGGCGCCGGCGACCACCGAAGAGACGAAAAAGCTCTTCGAGGGCCGCGCTGCCCGACAAATTCAGGCGACGCTGCTGGTCGAAAAGATTTCGCAGCAAGAAAAGATTGAAGTGAATGATCGGGAGCTGCAAGAACGCATCGATACGATGGCCCGCTCATCGGGCGAGCGCGCCAAAACCGTGCGCGATTACTATGCGCGGCCTGAAGCGCGCGAAGATTTGCGCGCGCAGATAGTTTTTGACCGAACTTTAAGCTTTCTTTTGGAAAAATCGCTGATAAAAGAGGTCGATCCGCCGGCTCCTAAGGTTGATGATGAAGGCAAAAAAAGCTAGACTCGGAACTGACGGTTAAGGAGTCCCCCGAGTCATGAGTTTCATTCCGATCGTTGTTGAACAAACCGGACGCGGGGAACGCGCCTACGACATTTATTCTCGCCTGCTTAAAGATCGGATCGTATTTCTTGGCACTGTCGTTAGCGACGAAGTTGCCAATCTCATCACTGCCCAGCTGCTTTTCCTCGAGTCTGAAGACCCTGAGCGCGATATTTTCTTCTACATTAACAGCCCGGGTGGATCGGTGACGGCCGGTTTGGCAATCTACGACACGATGCAGTATATCCGCCCACAAATCTCGACGGTTTGTGTCGGTCAAGCGGCGAGTATGGGTGCCGTGTTGTTGGCAGCGGGAGCTAAAGGCAAGCGTTTTGCGTTACCCCATTCGCGCATCATGATTCACCAGCCATTGGGCGGCTTCCAGGGACAAGCCACAGACATTGACATCCAGGCTAGAGAAATATTGCGCATGCGCGAAGAGCTCAATAACATCTTGACGCGGCACACCGGGCAGAGCTTGAAGCGAATTGAAAAGGACACCGATCGCGACCTATTTATGACGGGGAAGCAGGCCCAGGAATATGGTTTGGTCGACGAAGTGATCGCCAGCCGTCCCGACACTGGCTTACTCAAGAAGTAGAAAGCTGCCCACACGAGGGGTTTTATGCCAAAGCATGGCGATGACCGATCCGGAAATCTGGTTTGCTCTTTCTGCGGCAAAAGTCAGGATGAAGTTCGCAAACTCATCGCCGGCCCGACGGTTTATATTTGTGATGAATGTATCGACCTGTGCAACGATATCATCGCCGAAGAAGTCGATCACGACGAGACCCTCAATGCGTCCTCCAACGTTCCCAAGCCTTCGGAAATAAAGCGCGTCCTCGACCAATATGTGATCGGTCAGGAGCGTGCTAAGAAAATTCTCGCAGTTGCGGTTCATAATCACTATAAACGAATCGACAGCCAGATGGTGACCGGCGATGTCGAGTTACAGAAGAGCAATATTCTTCTACTCGGCCCCACGGGTTCTGGAAAAACGTTGCTGGCTCAGACTTTGGCCCGTTTCCTGCAGGTTCCGTTCACGATCGCGGATGCGACTAGCCTAACTGAGGCTGGCTACGTCGGTGAGGACGTAGAGAATATCATCTTGAATTTATTGCAGGCCGCTGACTACGACGTTGAAAAAGCGCAGCGCGGCATCGTCTATATAGACGAGATCGATAAGATTTCGCGCAAGTCGGACAATCCTTCGATTACCCGCGACGTTTCGGGCGAAGGGGTGCAGCAGGCGCTGCTAAAGATAGTCGAAGGGACGATGGCGAGTGTGCCTCCCAAGGGGGGCAGAAAGCATCCGCAACAGGAGTTTTTGCAAGTTGATACGACCAACATCTTGTTTATCTGCGGCGGCGCATTCGTCGGACTTGAGGACATAATCCGCAAGCGGATCGGCAGGAAGCGCATGGGATTCGGTGGTCAGTTAGAAGACGGGCGCCGGCCGACTGAGCTGCTACACGATGTGCAACCGGAGGATTTGCTGAAATTTGGCTTGATTCCCGAGTTTATCGGCCGCTTGCCGGTGATCGCAACGCTGGATGAATTGGATGAATCGGCTTTGGTGCGCATCTTGAAAGAGCCAAAGAACGCGCTGACCAAGCAGTATTCTAAACTTTTTGAGATGGAGAGCGTGCATCTCAAGTTTCACGAAGACGCGTTGCGCGCCATTGCGCGCGAAGCGATGAAGCGCAAGTCGGGAGCGCGCGGGCTGCGGGCGATCATGGAGAACATCATGCTTGAGATCATGTATGATATGCCGTCGCAGCCGAATATCAAAGAGGTTGTGATTTCTCAGGATGTTGTTGAGAAAAACGAACCGCCGATAGTCGTATACACCAAGGCTGCGGAGAGCGCTTAGGGGGGAAACGAATCTATGTTGTTTCGCAACGACAAAAAAGACGACAAAGACCAAGCGGGGGGCGCGACACGTGTGCCCCTATTGCCGCTGAGAGATATCGTAGTCTTTCCGCACATGGTAGTGCCGCTGTTCGTCGGGCGGCAGCGCTCGATCAAAGCGTTGGAAGAGGCAACCCAGAAACAGAGCCCGATTTTTCTTTCCTCGCAGAAGGACGCCAAGACCAACGAGCCTAGCGAAGAAGATATTTTCAAAATCGGTACTCTGGGCGCGGTGGTGCAGATGCTCAAGCTGCCCGACGGCACGGTTAAAGTCCTAATCGAAGGGAAAAAGAGGGCCCAGGTCGCTCGCTTTGTGAACAACCCGGACTTTTTTCTGGTGGAAGTCGAAGATGCCCCTGAAGTTGTCGAGCGCAACACTGAGATCGAGGCTTTGACGCGCGAGGTGCACACGACTTTCGAGAATTATGTCAAGCTGAAAAAGAAGATCCCGCCCGAAATGGTGATGTCGGTTTCTTCGATCGATGATCCTGGCCGTCTGGCCGACACGATCGTCGCCCACCTCGGCATCAAGCTTGCCGACCGGCAAAATTTGCTCGAGACCTTTAACGCTTCAGAGCGATTGGAAAAAGTCCTCGCGCATATGCGCGCCGAAATCGAAATCCTGGAGGTCGAGCGGCGGATTCGCTCGCGCGTCAAGAAGCAGATGGAACGTTCGCAGAAAGAATACTATCTCAACGAGCAGATGCGCGCGATTCAGAAAGAGCTCGGCGAAAAAGATGAGTTTAAAAACGAAATCCAGGAGATAGAAGAAAAGATCAAACAAAAAAAGCTCTCCGCCGAAGCGAAGGACAAGGTCGAAAAGGAGCTGAAGAAGCTCAAGATGATGTCGCCCATGTCAGCGGAAGCGACGGTTGTCCGCAACTACATCGACTGGATCCTTAGCTTGCCTTGGAGCGAATTTACCGATGATAAGTTGGATATCAACGAAGCCGAGAAAGTTCTTGAAGAAGATCACTACGGTTTAGAGAAGGTCAAAGAGAGAATTCTCGAATACTTGGCGGTGCAAAGCTTGGTGGGCAAAATCAAGGGGCCGATCCTTTGCCTGGTTGGCCCTCCTGGTGTCGGCAAGACCTCATTGGGGCGCTCGATCGCACGCTCGACCGGCAGAAAATTTGTCCGTGTTTCGCTTGGCGGCGTGCGCGACGAAGCTGAGATTCGCGGTCACCGGCGCACTTATATCGGTGCTTTGCCCGGCAAGATCGTCCAATCGATGAAAAAAGCCGGCTCCAGTAATCCGGTGTTCTTGATGGATGAAATCGACAAGATGTCGACTGATTTCCGCGGTGATCCTTCTTCAGCATTGCTCGAAGTGCTCGATCCCGAGCAGAACACGTCCTTCAATGATCACTACCTGGACCTCGATTATGACCTTTCCAAAGTGATGTTTATAAGCACGGCAAATACTTTGGACCGCATCCCGCGCCCGCTGCAAGATCGGATGGAGATCATCCGGATCGCAGGCTATACGGAGCTGGAAAAACTGAGCATCGCGAAAAAGTATCTTTTGGAGAAGCAAAAAGAAGCCAATGGCCTAACACCCGATAACGTCGTGTTTACGGACAATGCGCTGCTCGGCGTGATCCGACATTACACCAAGGAAGCCGGCGTGCGTAGTCTCGAGCGCGAGATCTCGGCCATTTGCAGAAAAGTTGCGGTGGAGGTCGTCAAGAAAGATCGCAACGCGCACATGCAGATCGGCAGCAAGAGCCTGCACAAGTACCTCGGGCCGATCCGATTCCGTTACGGCAAGGCGGATGAAGAACATAAGGTTGGTGTCACCACCGGTCTAGCATGGACCGAGCTCGGCGGGGAGTTGCTTGCGACCGAAGTGACCATCATGCCGGGGAAAGGCCAGCTGATTATCACCGGCAAACTTGGTGACGTCATGCAGGAGTCGGCCCGTGCGGCAATGAGCTACGTGCGCTCACGCGCCACCGAGCTCGGGTTAGACAAAGACTTTTATCAAAAGATCGATGTCCATATCCATGTTCCCGAAGGAGCGATTCCCAAAGACGGTCCGTCCGCGGGTATCACGATGGCGACATCTCTGGTATCCGCACTGGTGCGAATCCCGGTGCGCAGCGATATGGCCATGACCGGCGAGATTACCTTGCGCGGTTCGGTGCTGCCTATAGGCGGTCTGAAAGAAAAGGTTTTGGCGGCCCATCGCGCCGGTATCAAGAGAGTTTTGATTCCGGCAGAGAACGAAAAAGACATTGAGGAGATCCCCGCTACGGTGCTAAAAAGCGTTGAGCTTGAGTTGGTCTCGCACGTCGATGATGTACTGAAAAAGGCATTGGTGGTCGACGATCCGGAGAATCTGTTCAAGAATCTCTCGCTCGCCGCCGAATCGAAGGAAGAGTCCACGCCCTTCGCTGACAAGGTGGATGACGCCCCCAGTCCGGAAATCTTACCACAATAACGCGAACCAGGATGCCGGGTGATTTGACACTCGGCATCCTGGTTGTTATATAGATTTTTTGCAAAAAGTTTGTGCGCAACCGTGTGTCCAGCGCGCCTTTCGACTGAGCCGCGGCAGCCATTTTTTGGAAGATTGGATTGAGCTGCTGGTGGGCTGTTCATGGTTTTGCCAGTAGCAATGGACATGGGCAGTTTTGGAGGCGGTTAGCTCAGCGGGAGAGCATCGGCCTTACAAGCCGGGGGTCACAGGTTCAAATCCTGTACCGCCTACCAGCAAAGTGATGAATAGGTGAAGCAGGAGTCGCCATAGTCTGAGTCTTTTGTCTGTCGGGGTCGTAGTTCAGTTGGTTAGAACGCCGGCCTGTCACGCCGGAGGTCGCGAGTTCGAGTCTCGTCGGCCCCGCCATTTTTTTGGACTGAGACTGGCGGCACATGCCAGGTGATATCATGAATGCTAAAGAGGCATTGGCCCAGAGAAAGTGGTTCATCGTCGATGCTCAGGGAAAAGTCCTTGGGCGAATGGCGACTGAGATCGGCAAAGTTTTGCGCGGCAAGCACAAGCCGACGTTTACGCCGAACATGGATGCCGGGGATTTCGTTATCGTTGTGAACGCCCGGGGGGTCAAGCTCACCGGGAAGAAGTTGGAAGATAAAATCTATTACCGTCACACCGAGTATCCCGGCGGCATTCGCGAACGCAGCGCAACGGAAATGTTAAACGAAAAGCCCGAGCAGCTAGTGCGGCTTGCCGTCAAAGGCATGTTGCCGAAGAATCGTTTGAGCCGCAAGCTCATGACGAAGTTGAAGGTTTACGCTGGCGCGGAGCACCCACACGATGCGCAAAAACCGCAGCCGTTGGCGATCGTTTAGAACTGAGGGAGCAACAGTCGAATGGCAGAGAAAATATCGAACGCAACCGGCAGGCGGAAGACTTCGGTAGCCCGCGTGTTTCTGGCTCGTGGCAAAGGCGTCATCAAAATCAACAACCGTTCTCTCGAAGAATACTTTGGCAGAGAAACAGCCCGGATGATCGTGTTGCAACCCTTCGATGTGACACAAACCAAGGGTAATTTTGACATTGACGTCAACGTCACCGGCGGTGGCATCTCAGGCCAGGCCGGCGCGATACGCCATGGCATCACGCGCGCGCTTATCGATTTCAATCCCGACCTTCGCCCGCCTCTGAAAAAAGCCGGTTTCGTGACACGCGATCCGCGCGCGGTCGAGCGAAAAAAGTATGGCCGTCACAAAGCGCGCAAACGGCCGCAGTATTCAAAGCGTTAATTTCTTTCGGAAAACTGGAAGCACAAAAACGGGCGAGCACTAACCCTGCCGCCCGTTTTCTATTTTTCAGGATGCTTTTCCCGTCACTGCTCGGCAGTGGCGTAATATAATCCGATCAACGTAAAAATCGCGTTGGGCAGCCACGCCGCAATCCATGGCGGCAAAGCCGCGCCGTGGCCCAGCGATATGCAGAAAGCGGAGAGGACCCAGTAGCTGAATCCGATCGCCATGGCAAAGCCAAAACTCAAGGCCAAACCGGCATTGACACGCTTTTTCAGGGCGAAGGGAATCGCCACCAGGACCATCAGCGGCGAAATCAGCGGCACCGCGAGTTTGGATTGCAGATCGACCTCATAATTGGTGGCATCGATCCCCTTGCTCTTCATGTCGGCGATTTGTTTCTGCAAATCAAAAAAGCCAAACTGGTCGGTATTGCGGGCGAGCAGCTTAAGGTCATCCGGAGTTTCCACTAGCGGGGGAGCAAGGTTAGTGGTTTTGCTTGTCAACTTCCCGTCTGGCGCAAAATTCCATTCGGTTGCGGGGCGGGCTTCCCAACGCTTGCCGAGCCAACGTGAGTCGGGGATCTCGACGAAGCCAATCAGACCGAAGTCCCTGTCGAGCCGCAGAATTGTAATACCCTTCAGCGCGCTGGTTTTGGTGTCGAAACTGTCGATGTTGATAAAGCTATTTGCCGAGCGCATCCAAATGTCGGTGGTGCCAATCAGGCTTTGTTGTTTCTTGTTTTTGATCTCAGTTCGATAGATCACCTCGGCGCGGTGTGAAAAACTCGGCACGAGGGTCTCATTCCAGAAAAAGGTGCCTGCACCGATCAGCAGCGATAACAGAAATATTGGCAGGGCCAGGCGTTGCACGCTCAGTCCGCTCGAGCGCATGGCGGTGATTTCTTGTGTGCGAGCCATCACACTCAAACAAAACAAGGTAGAAAAAAGCGTGGCGAACCCGGTCATGCGCGAGATCGACAAAGGCGCCCGATAGAAAAACAGGCGCAGGACGGTCCAAAGCGACGTGCCCGTCTCAAGGAAGGTGCTGACGCGGTCGAAGAAATCGACCACTAGAAACAGAGCCGTAACGACCGCCAGGCTGGCAAAAAACATTCGCAGGAAGGACACGCCAAGATAACGGTCGAGCACTGAACCAATGGGGAGAAATTTTGTCCGGGCACGAACATTCATCGGGTTAAGCTTGAGCTCGCTTGCGAAATGCAATCCTGCGTCGAGCCCCCCAGTTGAGCGCCCAATCGAACCAGGTTTGCATTTTCAGAGGACTTTCCTTGATCGCCTTAAAAAAGAGCTGCGCGGCGATGGTGCCGACAACCATGTTGGGAAGCCATAGCGCGACCCAGGGGGGTAGAGTGCCTTTGTCACCCAAAGCTTTGCCCAGCGAAAGCAAAGCATAGTAAGCCATGAGCCAAAAGAGGCATAAGGTAAACGCCCATGAGCGGCTTGCCCGGGAGCTTCGCGGTAACAACGTCAGGGCTACTCCCAACAAACAAAAAACCAGCGGCACAAAAGCAAAGGAGAGGCGTTGGTGTAGTTCCATCTTCTCGGCGATCACTTTAATGCCCTGGCTCTCTTTGCTTCGGATGGTATTGAGCAGCCGTGCCAGCGAAGTCTCTTTGGGACCCGCGTCCTTTCTCTTGGCCGGACTGACAAGCTCGTCAAGGTCGAGCTTGAAGTCGTATATGTTGAATTTGGTCTGGCTAAATCCAGGCTTGCTCTTTTCACGGCTGTAGACCGAACCATCGAAGACCCTGAAGCCGAGGCTGTTGGTTTCCTCATCGGTGCTGATGAACGCAACCTTGCCGAGGATGATGTCGTCTTTGTTGCGCTCTCTTTTGTCGATGATCATAACGCCCTTGGCCGTGTTGCCGGGCGGTACCAACTCTTCAATGTAAAGCAGGATCTTAGGAAAATCGTCGTTGAAGACCTTTTCTTTTAACGCCGTACCGAGGCGGACTTTAGCAATACTGAAAAGTTCCCGGCGCAGCGCCTGATTCGCCGCAGGGCGCGCGAAAAGCGTAAGCCCAAGGGTGATGAGCGCCACAACCGCGGCAAGACAGGCAATCGGTTTGAGGATTTGCCAGGGGCTCACACCGGAAGCTTTCAGGGCGATGATTTCTTGATCCCCGGCCAGTCGTCCCAACCCTAGCAAGATAGCCAGGAGAAACGCCATTGGCACGGTCAACTCGAGAAAGGTCGGCACGATGAGCGAAAGTAATTTTCCCACCTGCGATAGCGGCACGCCCCGGGTCACTACGAGATCGATCAACTTCAGGATACGGAACACCATGAGCATGCAAGTGAAGGTCACGATGCCGAACAAGAAGGGCGGCAAGATCTCGGAAATCAAATAGCGCGACAGTCTCTTTCGCTTCACGGTGACAGCATGTTATCGGTTGAGCGATTCTTTGTAAATTCACTGCGGCAAAATGAGAAGAGAAAACGCGATGAATCAAGAACCCTGGCTGCTCTATGGTCTGCACGCGATCCGCGAAAAACTGCGCGCCCAGGCAAACGATGTGCTGGAAATACTAGTTGCTCAAGAGTCCGGTGCCAACGCGGTTCGTGAGCTTTGCGACGAAGCGAAAAAGCGCGGCGTGCGGTCGACGGTGGTGCGCCGCGCTTTCTTGGACCGGCTTGCCCAGGGCCAACGGCATCAAGGCGCGGTGGCCAAAATCAAGCCCTTTGAATACAGCGGCATGGACGACTTGTTCGAGGCGGTTGCCGCTTCGGATTGGTCAGGCAGCATTGTTGCGTTAGACGGCGTCACTGATCCGCATAACTTTGGCGCGATTCTCCGTACCGCCGAAGCGGTCGGAGTAAAACATATCGTTATCCCTAAAGATCGTTCGGTGGAAGTTACACCGGTCGTCAGCAAGACTTCGGCGGGTGCGGTGCATCATCTGAAAATACATAAGGCAACGAACCTCCGCCGAGCCATGGATGGGCTCAAGGAGCGGGGGTTTTGGACCGTAGGGCTATCGGTCGGGGTCGCCGAAAGCATCTTCGACCGGGTTTATCCCGCAAAGCTCTGTTTGGTGCTCGGTAGCGAAGGCGACGGCATTCGAACCCTAATTCGTCAGGAATGTGATTTTCTGGTGTCGATCCCGATGCTCGGCAGAGTGGCGTCGCTGAACGTCTCGGTCGCCGCAGCCGTGTTTCTTTATGAGGTAATGCGGCAAAGGCAAGCTCGCAGCTAGGCGCGGTTTCCCTTTGTCTACGGGCCTTGTCTAGCTATTGACATTAAGTGCCATAGGTGGTTTAAATAACCGTTTACGAATGGGGATAAGCACTCCGGCGTAGGGGTTTGCCAGTAAGAGCCCGATTTTCTTACACATTTTGGTTTATTGAATCAGCGTATGCGGCCATTTGATTGATGCTACAGGGGCAAGAGTTTTTTGTCTCGCGTGTGAGCATGGAAGATGATGGGTTGGCTGGCGTAGCTCAACGGTAGAGCAGCTGATTTGTAATCAGCAGGTTGTAGGTTCAAGTCCTATCGCCAGCTCCAGTTTGAGCGTTGAAGATCGGTCGCAGGCGCTTAGCAATTGGGTTCGGGAATTGTATCGATCAGGAGAGGTACCCGAGTGGCCAAAGGGAGCAGACTGTAAATCTGCCGGCTATCGCCTTCGAAGGTTCGAATCCTTCCCTCTCCACCATATTGATTGCGGGAATAGCTCAGTTGGTAGAGCACAAGCCTTCCAAGCTTGGGGTCGCGGGTTCGAGCCCCGTTTCCCGCTCCAGTTTTGGGATGGCTGATGGCATGCGAACACTGGCGGTACTCGGTGCCTGCCATTGGCCATCGTCGGATGTGCCCAGGTAGCTCAGTCGGTAGAGCACGTCCTTGGTAAGGACGAGGTCGGCGGTTCAAGCCCGCTCCTGGGCTTTTTTGATTTGCTGGTGAAAAAATTAAAATTGGTATTTCACTTTAGGAGGGTGAGATGAGCAAGCAGAAGTTTGAGCGTAAGAAACCACATCTTAACATCGGTACGATTGGTCACGTTGACCACGGCAAAACGACTCTGACGGCAGCGATCACGAAGGTCTTAGAAAAACAGGGCAAGGCGAAATTTCTGGCCTACGACCAGATCGATAAAGCCCCCGAGGAAAGAGAGCGTGGCGTCACGATCAACATCGCCCACGTAGAGTATGAAACCGATAAGCGGCATTACGCTCACGTCGATTGCCCGGGCCACGCCGACTACGTCAAGAACATGATCACCGGCGCAGCGCAGATGGACGGCGCGATTCTGGTGGTTTCGGCGGCTGACGGCCCGATGCCGCAAACCCGTGAACATATTCTGCTCGCTCGTCAGGTCGGTGTGCCAGCCATCGTGGTTTACTTAAATAAGGCTGACATGGTCGACGACAAGGAGTTGCTTGAGTTGGTTGAGCTCGAAGTGCGCGAGCTGCTCTCCAAGTACAAATTCCCCGGCGATGACACGCCGATTATTATTGGCAGCGCCCTAAAAGCCCTAGAGGGCGACTCTTCGGAGCTTGGCGAGCCTTCCATCATCAAACTCATGGAGGCGGTGGACTCTTTCGTTCAGGAGCCGGTGCGTGACGTCGACAAGCCTTTCATTATGCCTGTCGAGGACGTTTTCACTATTAGCGGCCGCGGCACCGTTGTGACTGGCCGTGTCGAGCGCGGCATCGTTAAAGTCGGCGAAGAAATCGAGATCGTCGGTTTCAAGGCAACTCAGAAGACGGTTGCCACCGGCGTTGAAATGTTCCGCAAGCTGCTCGATGAGGGGCAGGCGGGGGACAATATTGGCGTCCTCCTGCGCGGCACCAAGCGTGAAGAAGTCGAGCGTGGTCAGGTGTTGGCCAAGCCCGGCAGTATTACGCCGCACACGAAATTCAACGCTGAGGCGTACGTCTTGACGAAAGAAGAGGGCGGGCGGCACACGCCATTTTTCAACGGCTACCGGCCGCAGTTCTACTTCCGCACGACCGACGTGACCGGCGTGGTAAAGCTGCCTGAAGGGACCGAAATGGTCATGCCCGGTGACAACATCAACGTTGAGATTGAGCTGATTACCCCGGTCGCCATGGATGAAGGTCGGAAGTTCGCGATCCGCGAAGGTGGCCGCACCGTCGGCGCGGGCGTCGTTACCAAGATCAATCAGTAGCGTCGATTGAACTGAAAGGGGGGGGTGTCGTCATGCGTGAGCTGGTAGGATTCGCTTGCGATCAATGCAAGCGCAAAAATTATACGTCAACGAAAAACCGCAAAAAGACCACGGAAAAATTGTCGCTCAAGAAATTCTGCGCGGCGTGCCGGACCCACACCACGCACCGTGAGGTGAAGGTTTAACGAGTTATCGGGGTCAGTAGCTCCAATGGCTAGAGCGCCGGACTCCAAATCCGGTTGTTGCAGGTTCGAGTCCTGCCTGACCCGCCATCTCAATGTGTTGAGGACCTTATGGGTGATTGGTTGCAAAAAGTCCAAGTTGGCGCGCGGCAGCTGGTCACTTTTTGTCAGGAGGCGTGGCAGGAGCTGAAAAAGGTTCATTGGCCTTCGCGCAAGGAGACCTACACGGCGACTGCGGTAGTGATCTTGGTGGTTGTGGTTTTTTCGATTTTCTTGGCCATCGTCGATCTGGGGTTGACCAAAGCGATTCAGGCAATGCTCGGCTGACACTGAAGAGTCTCGCGTATGGCGAAACAATGGTACATCGTTCATACCTTTTCCGGTTATGAACAGAAAGCGAAAGCTGCCTTAGAGGAGCGCATTCGGACTCTAGGCAAGCAGGACCAATTCGGCGAAATCTTGGTGCCGGTCGAAAAGGTCGTCGAGCTGGTCAAAGGGAAAAAGAAGACCTCGTCACGAAAGTTTTTCCCGGGCTATATCCTGGTGCAGATGGAATTGAACGATGACACCTGGCATGTGGTCAAGGAAACCCCAAAGATCACCGGGTTTGTCGGCGGCACGACGCAGCCGGCGCCCGTGAGCGACGAAGAAGTGCGGACGATCACCCAGCACATGGAGGAGGGGGCGATCAAGCCCAAGCCGCGCGTGCTTTTCTCGGTGGGTGAAAACGTCAAGGTCGTGGACGGGCCCTTTGCCGATTTCAACGGCGTCGTCGAAGAGGTCAAACCGGACAAGGGCAAGCTCCGGGTGTTGATCAGTATATTCGGCCGCGCGACTCCGGTGGAGCTGGAGTTCGTTCAGGTGGAGCGGAATTAGCTTTTCAAGGACTCAAAGAAATGGCCAAGAAAATTATTGGTGAAATTAAGCTGCAGATTCCTGCCGGACAAGCGAACCCGAGCCCACCGGTCGGGCCGGCTTTAGGTCAGCGGGGTGTGAACATCATGGAGTTTTGCAAAGCTTTTAATGCAGCCACGCAGGCGCAGCAGGGCATGGTCACACCGGTGATCATCACCGTCTACGCCGATCGTTCCTTTACATTTGTCACGAAAACTCCGCCGGCGTCTGTGCTGTTAAAGAAAGCCGTCGGGCTTGATAAGGGCTCCACGGCTCCGGGGAAAAACAAAGTTGGCAAGGTAACCCGGGCGCAGATTCGTCAGATTGCTGAGCTGAAGCTGAAGGACTTGACGGCTAAGGATTTGGCGGCGGCAGAAAAGTCCATCGAAGGAACGGCGCGCAGTTTGGGGCTGGAAGTCGAAGGATAACTGGTTTCACCGTTTGAGAACCAATCGAGCACTTTGAGGAATAGCGATGAACAATGGCAAGAAATATCGCGAGTCTTTGGCGAAGGTTGATCGCAGTAGCCGTTACGCGTTAGCTGACGGCTTGCGTTTGGCCAAGGATACTGCGCGGGCCAAGTTTGACGAAACTGTCGAGATGGCGATTCGCTTGGGAGTGGACCCGCGCCAAGCCGACCAAAACATTCGCGGTACCGTTAGTTTGCCGCACGGCATGGGTAAAACGGTTCGCGTGCTTGCCTTTGCCAAGGGCGAAAAGGAAAAGGAAGCGCAGGATGCAGGCGCTGATTTCGTTGGCAGCGATGAGCTGATCAAAAAAATTAGCGAAGGCTGGGTCGACTTCGATAAGGCGGTGGCAACGCCTGACATGATGGCGGCTGTCGGTCGTATCGGCAAGATCCTCGGACCGCGCGGTCTCATGCCCAACCCGAAAACCGGCACCGTGTCTTTGGACATCGGCAAAGCCGTCAAAGAGATCAAGGCCGGCAAACTAGAATTTCGCGTTGACAAGGCTGGCATTATCCACGTTCCAGTCGGCAAGGCGTCGTTTGCCGCCGAGCAGTTGGTCGACAATGCCGATGCGGTGCTGCACGCGATCCTGCGCGCCAAGCCAGCTTCTGCAAAGGGTAACTATTTGCGTGCGGTGACCGTGTCGACCACTATGGGCCCAGGCATCAAAGTAGACTTGGCGCAAGTCCGCGCCATGGCGGCCTAGCCGGCGCCCAGGAATAGTACTTAGGAGAATGCAATGGCAGAGACGGAAGTAGCCCGCGCCGGCCACGGTGAGAAGGCCGAAACGGTGGCGGAAATTCATAAGACTTTGAAAGCGGCCAAAATGGCCATCGTGACCGAGTATCGCGGCCTCTCGGTAGCCCAGATGACCAAGCTGCGCAGCGAGATTCGTAGCGCGCAAGGCGAGTACCAGGTGATCAAAAATACCCTGGTGCGCCGGGCGCTCAAAGACACCATGTACGGGCAGTTGGAGCGGTTGCTCGAAGGCCCCAACGGTTGGGTTTTCGCCTATGAAGACCCGGTAGTGCTGTCGAAGGCGCTCTGCAAATTTGCTGACGACACCGACAAACTTGCGATCAAGGGCGGGGTCTTCGAGGGACAGTTCATGGACGCCGCCAACGTCAAGGCGCTGTCGCAAATGCCGAGCAAACCGGAGTTGCAGGCGAAGCTCTTGGCGTTGATCAATGCGCCGGCGACACAATTGGTGCGCTTGATTCAAGAACCGGGCGCCCGCGTTGTCCGGCTTTTGGAAACCGTCCGCAAAGGCAAAGAAGGCTAAGTTTTTAACGGAAGCGAAATTTAATAGGGGGACATATGGCAGACGTATCGAGAGAACAGGTTAAAGATTTCATCAAGAACATGACCTTGATGGACGCTGCGGCGTTAGTCAAAGAACTTGAGGAAGAGTTGGGTGTCAGCGCGGCGGCGCCGGTGGCCATGGTGGCCGGTGGCGGCGGTGCGCCGGCAGCGGCGGCGGCGGAAGAGAAGACCGAGTTCAACGTGATCTTGGCCAGCGCCGGTGAGAAGAAGATCCAGGTCATCAAAGTTGTGCGCGAACTCACCGGCTTGGGTCTCAAAGAGGCCAAGGACTTGGTCGACGGCGCGCCCAAACCGATCAAGGAAGGCGTGCCAAAAGCCGAAGCCGATACCATCAAGCAAAAATTGGAAGCCGAGGGAGCGAAGGTCGAAATCAAGTAGGTCTCTGGCGCTGGAGGTTTTCCCTTTGAGAATTCAAAGTTGGATTAACAACCGCTAGTGCGAGAGAGGAGCACGCATGGCATTTCAAGTTGCCAATAACTTACGATTTCGCCGTACCTTCGGGAAGATCAAGAAAATTATCGATCTTCCTTATTTGATCGAAATTCAAAAAAACTCCTATGAGCTGTTTCTGCAGAAGGACATTGCGCCGATGCAGCGACAGAACCACGGTTTACAAGAAGTCTTTCGCTCGGTTTTTCCGATCAAGGATTTCAATGAGACCGCGTCATTGGAATTTGTCAGCTATGCGTTGGGCGAGCCAAAGTATGATGTCGATGAGTGCCATCAGCGCGGCATGACCTTCGCCGCGCCGCTCAAGGTGACTGTGCAGCTGGTGTTGTGGGACGTCGACAGCCAGACCGGTTCGCGCAGCATCAAGAACGTCAAAGAACAGGAAGTTTATTTCGGTGAGATGCCGCTGATGACGCGCAACGGCACGTTCATGATCAACGGCACGGAGCGCGTCATCGTAAGTCAGTTGCACCGCTCTCCCGGAGTGTTCTTCGAGCATGACAAGGGTAAAACCCACGCCAGCGGCAAGCTCCTATACTCCGCACGGGTGATTCCCTACCGCGGTTCGTGGGTCGATTTAGAATTCGATCCCCGCGATGTGCTTTACGTGCGCATCGACCGGCGCCGCAAGTTCCATGCGACAGTTTTGCTGCGCGCGCTCGGCATGACCGCCGAAGATTTGCTCAATTATTATTACAAAAGCGACAGCGTGGTCATCGACAACAAGAAGCCGGCACTCGGGTTCAATCCGAGCCATTTGCTCGGCACCGAGATTGGCTCGGACATCCGCGACCCGAAATCCAACGAGATCATCGCGCGTCCGGGCAGGAAATTTACCCGCCCAGTATTGCGGCAGATGGAAGCGGCGCGCATCAAACATGTGCCGATCGCCTGGGAATCGCTGATTGGCCGGGTGGCGGCGCACGATATCGTAGATGGCGACAGCAAGGAAGTTCTGGTGGAGTGGAACCAGGAGATCTCGCGGGAAAAGCTCGACCTGATCAAAGAAAAGAACCTCCATCAGTTCGAAGTCCTGTTTATCGACGACTCCAGCATCGGTCCATTCCTGCGTAACACCTTGCTTCAAGACCGCATCAAGTCCCCCCAGGACGCGATCTTGGAGATCTATCGTCGCCTGCGTCCAGGCGATCCGCCGACGGTGGAGTCGGCGACCAACTTTTTCAACAACTTGTTTTTTAACCCGGATCGCTATGACCTCTCGAAAGTCGGTCGGTTGAAGCTCAACCACCGTTTAAAGCTTAATGTGCCGCTGGAACAGGGCACGCTGCGCAAGGAAGACATTCTCGAAGTGGTGCGTTACTTGATGGAGCTCAAGAACGGTAACGGCTCCGTCGACGATATTGACCATTTGGGCAATCGCCGCGTGCGCGCAGTCGGTGAGCTCGTGGAAAACCATTTCCGCGTCGGTTTGGTGCGCATGGAGCGGGCGATCAAAGAAAAAATGAGCTTGCAGGACATCGAAACTTTGATGCCGCAGGAGTTGATCAACTACAAACCGGTCTCTGCGGCGCTCAAGGAGTTTTTCGGCTCGAGCCAGCTGTCGCAATTCATGGATCAAACCAACCCGCTCTCGGAGATCACCCACAAGCGGCGGCTCTCGGCGTTAGGCCCGGGCGGTCTAACGCGCGAGCGGGCAGGGTTCGAGGTGCGCGACGTGCACCCGACCCACTATGGCCGGGTCTGCCCGATCGAGACGCCGGAAGGACCGAACATCGGTCTGATCGCGTCGTTGACAACCTATGCGCGGGTGAACGAGTTCGGCTTCATCGAAACGCCCTATCGCGAAGTGGAAAACGGCCGGGTGACCGACAAGATTCGCTACCTTTCGGCTTTGGAAGAAGAGGACCATGTCATCGCGCAGGCCAACGCACCCATCGATAACCGCGGCGCTTTCTCCGTGGACCTGGTTTCGGCGCGCAAGGGCGGTGAGTTCGTCATGGCGCGTCCGGAAGAAGTCAACTTCATGGACGTGTCGCCGAACCAATTGGTCAGCGTCGCGGCGTCGTTAATTCCATTTCTGGAAAACGACGACGCTAACCGCGCTCTCATGGGTTCGAATATGCAGCGTCAAGCGGTGCCGCTCCTGCGCACCGAGGCGCCGTTTGTCGGGACCGGCATGGAAAAAACCGTGGCGCGCGACTCCGGTGTCACGGTGGTGGCCCGGCGCGATGGGGTGATTGAAAGCGTCGATTCGACGCGCATTGTCGTCAAGGCCGACAAGCCGTCGGGCGCGCGCGATACCGGCGTCGATATTTACAATCTGGTCAAATATCAGCGCTCGAATCAAAATACTTGCATCAACCAACGTCCCATTATCGTCGTTGGCGATCAGGTCAAGGCCGGTGATGTTATCGCCGACGGGCCATCGACGGAGATGGGCGAGTTGGCCTTGGGGCGCAACGTGGTCGTCGCTCTCATGCCCTGGGGCGGCTATAACTTTGAAGACTCGATTTTGATCAGCGAACGGGTCGTCAAAGAAGATATTTACACCTCGATCCACATCGAAGAGTTCGAATGTGCCTCGCGCGATACCAAGTTGGGTCCCGAGGAGATCACCCGCGACATACCCAACGTTGGCGATGAAGCGCTAACCGATCTCGATGAAAGCGGCATTATTCGCATCGGCGCGGAAGTTAAGCCGGGCGACATTCTCGTCGGCAAGATCACGCCGAAGGGCGAGACCCAGCTGTCGCCGGAAGAGAAGCTACTGCGCGCGATCTTCGGCGAAAAGGCCGGCGAGGTGCGCGATACTTCGCTGCGCGTTCCGCCGGGCGTCGAGGGCAGAGTTATCAACGTGCGAATCTTCTCGCGTAAAGGCCTGGGCAAGGACGAGCGCAGCAAAGTCATCGAAGATGAAGAGGTGACGCGGCTGCGCAAGGACCAGCACGATGAAGTGCGCATCCTTCAAGAAGGCGCGCTACGGCGGTTGAAAAAGTTGTTGGTGGGGCGCCGCTTGGCGGCGCGGCTCGCCGACGATAGCCGCAAAGTCATCCTAAACAAAGGTCAGGAGATTACCGAAGAGGATCTCGAACATCTGCCAATGGTTTATTGGAGCGAGATTCGGGTTGACAACGACTCGGTCGAAACCGAATTGAACCGCATTGTCGAGAGCACGACCGGGCAGGTCAATATTATCAAAGAGATGTTCGAGGATAAGATTGACAAGCTCAAGGGCGGCGATGAATTGCCGCCGGGCGTGATCAAGATGGTCAAGGTTTTTGTCGCCATCAAGCGCAAGCTGCAGGTGGGCGACAAGATGGCCGGGCGTCATGGCAACAAAGGGGTTATTTCGCGCATCTTGCCGGAAGAGGATATGCCGTATTTGGAAGACGGCACGCCGGTGGACGTCGTGCTCAACCCGCTCGGCGTTCCCTCGCGCATGAATGTCGGCCAAATCCTTGAAGCGCACTTGGGCTGGGCGGCGCGCAGTCTCGGTCAGCAGATCGATGATCTGGTGCGCACGCACCACGGCGACGGCGATGTGGTGCGGCGGCGTTTGAAAGAATATTTGAACGCGCGCGAGGCCAACGAGCTGCTCGATGGCGTCAAAGACAATGACGTTTTCAAACTCGCGGACAAATACCGCGACGGCGTGCGGATCGCATCGCCGGTGTTCGACGGCGCGGCGGAGGAAGAAATTTTCAACCTGCTGCGTAAAGCCGGCCTGCCGGCCACTGGTCAGGTAACCCTCTACGATGGCCGCACGGGCCAACCCTTCGACGGCAAAGTGACAGTGGGCGTCATGTACATCATGAAGCTGCACCACTTGGTCGACGACAAAATTCATGCGCGTTCAACGGGTCCGTACTCGCTGGTGACGCAACAACCGTTGGGCGGCAAAGCGCAGTTTGGCGGACAGCGCTTGGGCGAAATGGAGGTCTGGGCGTTGGAAGCCTACGGTGCCGCTTACACGCTGCAAGAGATGCTGACGGTCAAGTCCGACGACGTGGTCGGCCGCACGCGCATGTATGAAGCGATCGTCAAGGGCGACAACCTGCTCGAGCCCGGGCTACCGGAGTCTTTCAACGTTATGGTGAAAGAGCTGCAGAGCCTCGGCTTGGATGTCGACCTAGTCGAAGAGAAATAGGTAACCCCTAACCGGAGGTAAGCCTTAAATGGAAGATCTATTCAATCTATTCGAGAAACCGAAGAACCCCCTGCTGTTCAATGCGATCAAAATTTCGGTTGCGTCGCCCGACAAGATCCGTTCTTGGTCCCACGGCGAAGTGAAAAAACCCGAGACGATCAACTATCGCACCTTCAAACCCGAGCGCGACGGGCTGTTTTGCGCAAAGATTTTCGGTCCGACGAAAGATTACGAGTGTAACTGCGGCAAGTATAAACGCATGCGCCACCGCGGCGTGGTCTGCGAGAAGTGCGGCGTTGAAGTCATTCAGTCGAAAGTGCGGCGCGAGCGCATGGGCCACATCGAGTTGGCCACGCCGGTCGTGCACATTTGGTTTTTAAAGAGCCTGCCCAGCCGGATCGGTGCGCTGCTCGATATGTCGCTCAAAGACATCGAGAAGGTGCTTTATTTTGAATCCTATATCGTCCTCGATCCGGGTGAGACGCCGCTCCAATACAAGGAACTGCTCACCGAGACTCGCTATCGCAGAGCGATGGAAGAATATGGCGCCGGCAAGTTCGTCGCCGAGATGGGCGCCGAAGCGGTGCGCAAGCTTTTGAAATCGGTCGATATCAACAAGCTCTCCGAAGACCTGCGCCACGAGATGCGCGACGCCAATTCCGAAGTGCGGCGCAAGAAGATGGCCAAGCGGCTCAAGGTCATCAACGCCTTCAAAGTTTCCGGTAACCGACCCGAGTGGATGGTGCTCGAAGTGATTCCGGTCATTCCGCCGGACCTGCGCCCGCTCGTGCCCCTCGACGGCGGCCGTTTCGCGACTTCTGACTTAAACGATCTGTATCGCCGGGTGATCAACCGCAACAACCGTTTGAAACGGCTGATGGAGTTGAGCGCGCCGGATATGATTATCCGCAACGAAAAACGCATGCTGCAAGAAGCGGTGGATGCGCTGTTCGACAACGGCCGGCGCGGCCGGGCGATCACCGGCCAAAACCGCCGCCCGCTAAAGTCGCTGAGCGACATGCTCAAGGGCAAGACCGGCCGCTTCCGCCAGAACCTGCTCGGTAAGCGCGTCGATTACTCGGGTCGCTCGGTCATTGTCGTTGGTCCTGAGCTGCGACTTCATCAATGCGGTCTGCCAAAGAAGATGGCCCTCGAGCTCTTCAAGCCGTTTATCTACAACAAGCTCGAGGAGCGCGGCCATGTGACGACTATTAAAAGTGCCAAAAAGATGGTCGAAAAAGAGCGGCCGGAGGTTTGGGATATTCTCGACGAAGTGATTCGCGAGCATCCTGTGCTGCTAAACCGCGCGCCGACGCTGCACCGCTTAGGTATTCAGGCCTTCGAGCCAATTCTGATCGAAGGCAAAGCGATCCAGCTCCATCCCTTGGTCTGCGCGGCGTACAACGCGGACTTTGACGGCGACCAGATGGCGGTGCATGTGCCGCTGTCGGTGGAAGCGCAGGTCGAAGCGCGCGCGCTGATGATGTCGACCAACAATATTCTTTCGCCGGCCAACGGCAAGCCAATCATCGTGCCGACCCAAGACATCGTGCTCGGGCTCTACTACATGACCCGCAGCCGCTTGAACGCCAAAGGCAGCGGCCGGGTGTTTAGCAGCCCGGCTGAAGTCCGCATCGCCTACGATCAGGGGGATGTCGAGCTGCAAGCGCCGATCACCGTGCGTATCAATGGCGAGCGGGTTGAGACCACCGCTGGACGCGTGCTGGTATACGATATCGTGCCGCCGATGATTCCATTCAAGGAAATCAATCGCGTCATGAAGAAAAAAGAGCTGGCCAACTTGATCGACATCAGTTATCGCCTGGCCGGCAACAAGGCGACGGTTATCTTGGCCGATCGCTTGAAAGACATGGGCTACGAGAACGCCACCAAGGCGGGCATCTCGATTTCTATTAAAGACATGGTCATACCGCCGAGCAAAGAAGAGCTGCTCAAGAAAGCCCACGACGATGTCCGTGAAATCGAAGAGCAGTACGAAAACGGTCTGATCACCGACGGCGAGCGCTACAACAAAGTTGTCGACATCTGGGCCGAAGTGACCGACCGAATCGCCGACGAGATGTTGCGCGATCTGGGTTCGGAAAAAGCGGTGGATGAGCAGGGCAAAGAGATCAGTGTGCCGAGCTTCAACCCGATCTTTATGATGGCCGATTCCGGCGCCCGTGGCAGCGCGCAGCAGATTCGTCAATTGGCCGGCATGCGCGGCCTGATGGCCAAGCCGTCGGGTGAAATTATCGAGACGCCGATTACGGCGAACTTCCGCGAAGGGTTGACGGTGTTGCAGTATTTCATCTCGACCCACGGCGCGCGCAAGGGTCTTGCCGATACGGCTCTCAAGACCGCGAATTCGGGCTACCTGACGCGGCGCCTGGTCGACGTGGCGCAGGACTCCGTCATTTCCGAAGATGATTGCGGCACCATGGACGGCATTGAGATCACACCGCTCATGGAGGGTGGTGAAATCATCGAGCCGCTCGGCGACCGTGTGCTCGGCCGTGTGGCGCTCGAAGAGGTCAACGATCCATTCACCGGCGAAGTGATCGTGCGCGCGAACCAGGAGATCGACGAAGAATTGGTCCAGCGCATCGAAGATGCCGGCCTGGAGCGAATCAAGATTCGTTCCGTGTTGAGCTGTCAGTCCAAGCGCGGCGTTTGCGTGCTCTGTTACGGCCGCGACCTGGGCCGCGGCCACATGGTCAATCATGGCGAAGCGATCGGCGTCATCGCGGCGCAATCGATCGGCGAGCCGGGCACGCAGTTAACCATGCGGACCTTCCACATCGGCGGTACGGCGAGCCGGCGCGCTGAACAGACGACACTGGAGTCGCGCAACGAAGGCAACGTTCGCTTCATCAACGTCAACACGGTCACCAACAAAGAAGGTGATCTGGTGGTCATGAACCGCAACGGCGAAGTGGCGATCGTTGACTATCCCGAAGGCGAAAAGGGCCGCGCGCGCGAACGCGAGCGCTACCCGGTGGTTTACGGCGCAAAATTCAAAAAGAAAGATGGCGCCAAAATTAAAGCGGGCGAGCTGTTGGCAGAGTGGGATCCTTACACGATTCCAATCCTCACCGAAATTGGCGGTGTCGTGAAGTTCGGTGACGTCGTCGAAGGCGTGACCATGGAAGAAAAGGTCGATGAACGCACCGGCCTGTCGACCAAAGTCATCATCGATTCGAAAGACGTCGGCAAGCGGCCGCGCATCTCGATCAAGGACGTCGCGGGCCGGACCGCCAAACTGACCGGCACCCAAGAGGCGCGTTATCTATTGCCAGTCGGTGCGCACATCAATGTGCCCGAGGGGCAAACGGTTTTTGCCGGAGACGTCTTGGCGAAGATTCCGCGCGAGACGACGAAAACAAAGGATATCACCGGGGGGTTGCCGCGGGTGGCCGAGTTGTTCGAGGCGCGCAAGCCCAAGGAGTTTGCCGTTATCTCGGAGATTGATGGCGTGGTCGCGTTCGGCAAAGACACCAAAGGCAAGCGCAAAGTCATCGTTACGCCTGACATTGGCGAGCCGCGCGAATATCTGATCCCCAAAGGCAAGCATATCAGCGTGCACGAGGGCGACCGAATTCGTGCCGGTGAATCGCTCATGGACGGCTCGTCGAATCCCCACGATATTCTCAATATCTTGGGCGAGAAGGCATTGGCAAAGTATCTCGTTGACGAAGTCCAAGAAATTTACCGACTGCAGGGCGTGCGCATCAACGACAAGCATATCGAAGTGATCGTGCGCCAGATGCTGCGGCGGGTGCGCATCAAAGAGGTCGGTGACACCGATTTCTTGGTCGGCGATCAAGTAGAGAAATGGCGCTTTGACGAAGAAAATCAACGCGCTGTGACGCAGAACGAAAGACCGGCGGTGGCTGAGCCGTTGCTTTTGGGTATCACCAAGGCGTCTTTGTCAACGGAAAGCTTTATCTCGGCGGCTTCGTTCCAGGAGACGACCAAAGTGCTCACCGAGGCGGCGATCCACGGCAAGGTCGATCTGCTCTGCGGTCTCAAAGAGAACGTGATCATGGGCCGTTTAATTCCAGCAGGCACGGGCATCGGCAAATACAACAAGACCGAAATCGAGCTTGAGGAGCCGGACGGCGACGGTGAAGTGCGCGCGGCCGCGGAGGCGTGAGCACTTTGACAAGTGGAGATTATTTTGTTAGTAAATTGGATTTTCCAGCGACGCATATTGGTAAGCTAAAGGAGCATCGCGGAGTGGGTTGTTCAGCGAGATTCTATGCCTACGATTAATCAGTTGATTCGAGAAAGTCGGGAGAAACAGCGGCGCAAGAACACTGCGCCGGCGCTGCAAAACTGCCCGCAGAAGCGCGGTGTTTGCACGCGCGTCTATACCTCGACGCCTAAAAAGCCAAACTCAGCGCTACGCAAAGTGGCCCGCGTGCGGTTAACCAACGGCATCGAAGTGACTTCTTACATTCCCGGCGTCGGGCATAACTTGCAAGAACACTCAGTGGTGCTGATCCGCGGTGGCCGTGTGAAGGACTTGCCGGGTGTGCGCTATCACATCATCCGCGGAACATTGGATTCCATCGGCGTGCAAGACCGCCGCCAGGGCCGTTCGAAGTACGGCGCCAAGAGGCCGAAGTAACATGCCGCGCAAAGGTGAAGTCAAGAAGCGAGAGATTCTGCCCGACCCAAAGTATGGGGACAAGCTCGTTGCTAAGTTTGTCAACACTATTATGAATCGGGGCAAGAAGAGCGTTGCCGAGTCTATTCTGTATCGTTCGCTCGATATTGTGACGGCGAAAACCAAAGAGGACTCCCTGGGGATTTTTAAACGGGCGCTGGACAACACGCGACCCACCGTCGAAGTGCGCTCTCGGCGCGTCGGCGGCGCGACCTATCAAGTGCCCGTCGAAGTCCGGCCGCAGCGCCGGTTGTCGCTGAGCATGCGCTGGCTGATCGACGCTGCCCGTGAGCGGGCGGAAAAGTCAATGGAAGAAAAGTTAGCGGCCGAGTTGATTGACGCGGCGAATAATCGGGGAACCGCGATCAAGAAAAAAGACGATACTCACCGGATGGCGGAAGCCAACCGGGCCTTTGCCCATTATCGTTGGTAGCCGTCTAGTATTTTAGGTTTTCTATAAAGGAGGCGTTCACCGCCTCCTTTTTTTCCGTTCAACGCAGAGTATATGGCGCGAACCGTAGCATTAGAGAAGACCCGCAATATCGGCATCATGGCGCACATCGATGCGGGCAAAACTACGACCACCGAGCGGATCCTGTACTACACCGGGATCAACTACAAGATCGGTGAAGTGCATGAAGGCACTGCGACCATGGACTGGATGGTCCAGGAGCAGGAGCGCGGCATTACTATCACTTCGGCGGCGACCACCTGCTTTTGGCGCGACCACCGGGTCAACATCATCGATACGCCGGGTCACGTGGATTTTACCATCGAAGTAGAGCGCTCCTTGCGCGTGCTTGACGGCGCGGTTGCGGTTTTCTGCTCGGTCGGTGGCGTTGAGCCGCAGACCGAAACCGTCTGGCGCCAGGCGGACAAGTACGGCGTGCCGCGTTTGGCATTCATCAACAAGATGGATCGGCTCGGCGCCGACTTTTATCGTGTCGTCAACATGATCAAGGACCGCTTGGGCGCCCGTCCGGCGGTGTTGCAGTTGCCCATCGGCGCGGAAGACAAGTTCGTCGGCCTCGTCGACTTAGTGAAGATGAAAGCAGTTGTCTGGGAAGAAGAAAGTCTGGGCGCAAAATTTCATGAAGAGGCGGTTCCAGCCGACATCAAGGCCCAGGCCGACGAATATCGCGAAAAGCTCTTGGAAGCGGCCGCTGACTGCGACGAAGCGATTATGGAAAAGTATCTCGAGGGCAAGCCGGTCGGCGAAGAGGAGCTGCGCAGCGCGCTGCGCGCCGGCACCCTGTCGTTGAAAATAGTGCCGATTGTCTGCGGCTCGGCTTTCCGCAACAAGGGCGTTCAGCCCATGCTCGATGCGGTGGTTGAATACCTGCCCTCGCCGGTGGATATCCCGCCGATTAAGGGCGTCAATCCCGATTCCCAAGCCGACGAGAATCGCCCGGCCAAAGATGATGCGCCTTTTTCCGCTCTTGCTTTCAAAATCATGACCGATCCCTTCGTGGGAACTTTGAGTTTCTTCCGGGTCTATTCCGGGTCGCTCAACTCCGGCGCAAGCATTTACAACTCGACCAAAGGCAGGCGGGAGCGCATCGGCCGGCTGCTAAAGATGCACGCCAACAAGCGTGAAGAGATCAAGGAAGTCTACGCCGGCGATATCGCGGCGGCGGTCGGTCTGAAGACGGCGACGACCGGCGACACTCTGTGCGACGAAGAGGAGCCGATTATTCTTGAGTCCATCGATTTTCCCGATCCGGTTATTTCCATCGCCATCGAGCCCAAAAGCAAAGCTGATCAAGAAAAATTGGGTCTTTCGCTGCAGAAGCTAGCCACCGAAGATCCGTCGTTCAAAGTGCGCACCGATGAAGAAACCGGTCAGACGATTATTTCCGGCATGGGTGAGCTGCACTTGGAAATCATCGTCGATCGGTTGCTGCGCGAATTCAACGTCGGCGCCAACGTCGGCAAGCCGCAGGTTGCGTATCGTGAAACAGTTCGCAGAGCAGTGGAACAACAGGGCCGCTTCGTGCGCCAGACCGGTGGTCGCGGTCAATACGGCGACGTTTGGATTAAGCTCGAACCGCAAGAAGCCGGCAAAGGCTTCGAGTTTGTCGATGCCATCAAGGGCGGCTCCATCCCGCGCGAATACATTCCGGCCGTTGAAAAAGGCATCAAAGAAGCCACCGACAATGGCACATTGGCCGGTTACCCGGTGGTCGATGTCAAAGTGACATTGTTCGACGGCAGCTATCACGACGTCGATTCATCGGAAATCGCTTTTAAGATCGCCGGCTCGATGGCTTTCAAAGAAGCCTGCCGCAAAGCAAGCCCAGTGCTTTTGGAACCGATCATGTCCGTTGAAGTCGTGGTTCCCGAGGACTTCATGGGCGACGTGATCGGCGATCTCAATTCGCGGCGCGGCAAAGTGTTGGGGATGGATACCCGGCCGGCGGCGCAGGCGATCGACGCCCGCGTGCCCCTGGCGCAGATGTTTGGCTATGCGACCGATCTGCGCTCGATGACCCAAGGGCGCGCAACTTACACCATGCAATTTTCTCACTACGAACCAGTGCCTGCGGCGGTGGCCGAAGGAATTGTTGCCAAGTTCACTGGCAAGTCGGATGACAAGGTATGAACGAAAAGATTCGGATTCGGTTAAAGGCTTACGACCACCGCGTGCTCGACCAATCGGTGGGTGAGATCGTCGAGACGGTGCGTCGCACGGGAGGCAGGGTGGCGGGGCCGATTCCTTTGCCGACGCGCATCGAGCGTTTCACCGTGAACCGTTCGCCCCATGTCGATAAAAAATCGCGCGATCAATACGAGATCCGGACGCACAAACGTTTGCTCGATATTTTAGAACCGACGCAGCAGACCGTCGACGCGTTGGGCAAGCTCGACATTGCCGCCGGCGTCGATGTGGAAATTAAGCTCCAGTAGCAAGGCGTCGGAGCAGCGAGATAATTGGATATCACTATGAACGGGCTCATCGGCAGAAAAGTTGGCATGACGCAGTACTACAATGCGGAGGGTAACATTATCCCGGTTACCGTGATCGAAGCCGGTCCCTGTGTGGTAGTGCAGAAGAAGGAAGCCGCCACCGACGGTTACAACGCCGTGCAGGTGGGCTTTGGCGAGAAAAAAAACCAACGCGTCAACAAAGCGATGCAAGGCCACATGGCGAAAGCTGGCAAGGGGGCGTTTGCGGTGCTGCGCGAGTTTCGCCTTGACGATGTCTCGCATTACTCTGTCGGCCAGGAGATTAAGGTGGCCGATCTGTTCAAGGCGGGCGACTTCATCGATGTCGCCGGAACTTCTAAAGGCCACGGTTACGCTGGGGTTATCAAACGCTGGTCCTTTGCCGGTTTCCCCGGTTCCCATGGCACGCACGAATACTTCCGCCACGGTGGTTCGATCGGCAACCGTTCCTACCCGGGTCGTGTGCGCAAAGGCAAAAAGATGGCCGGCCATTGGGGCGATGAGCAAGTTTCAACGCAGAACCTTGAAGTCGTCGATGTGCGCGCCGAACAAAATCTCATGTTGATTAGAGGCGCGGTCCCGGGCGTGAAGCAGGGTGTGGTGATTCTGCGCCGCGCTGTCAAAGGTTAAGAGCCATGGAACTTCGTAAGATCGAGCCAAACCTGAATCCAGCTATTTTCGGTGTCAAAACTCGGCCTTCGCTGTTGCACCAGGCAGTGGTCATGCAGTTGGCCAACCGCCGGGCTGGAACGGCTGCGACCAAGTCCAAAGGCTTTGTCAGCGGCGGCGGCAAGAAGCCATGGAAACAGAAGGGCACCGGCCGCGCCCGTTCCGGCAGCATTCGCTCACCGATCTGGGTCGGTGGCGGCACGGTTTTCGGTCCGACGCCGCGCGATTATTCCTATCGTATGCCGCGCTCGGCGCGCAAAGAAGCTCTGCTCTCGGCGCTCAGTCTCAAGAAACAGGACGGTAAGTTGATCGTCGTCGACAAACTCGAACCGGAGCAGCCGAAGACCAAGATCATGGCCAAGGCGCTCGCCGATCTGGAGATCAAGTCTGCATTGATCGTGATCGATCGGGCGGACGACAAAGTCGAGCGCTCCGCGCGCAACTTGCCCAAGGTCAAGGTGCTGCGCGTTGCGGGCTTGAATGTTTACGATCTGATGCGCTATGAGCACTTGATTTTGACCGAAGCAGCGCTCAAGGCGCTCGAAGAGAGGTTGGCGGCATGAAGGGGCCACAGGACGTTATTCAAGCGCCTTTGATCTCGGAAAAGGGTTCGCTCTTGGCCGAGACGACCAATCAGGTCTTGTTCAAGGTCAAGCCTGACGCGAACAAGATCGAAGTCAAAAAGGCCGTCGAAGCGCTATTCAAAGTGAAAGTGGAAAAAGTTCGCTTGGCCCGCTATCTCGGCAAAGTCCGCCGCATCGGCCGCAGCATGGGGCGGCGTTCGCAATGGAAAAAGGCCTACGTAACGCTCAAAGAAGGCGATCGCATCGATTTTTTTGGCGGCGCGTAGAGAGAGCTAAATCATGGCAATCAAGACTTATAGGCCCACTTCCGCAGGCATGCGTTTTCGCACCGGGCTGACGTTCGATGAAATTACGCCCAAGCGTCCGGAGAAGGGGCTAAGCGAGGCGCTTAGGCGCAGCGGCGGCCGCAGCAACACCGGCCGCGTGACGGCGCATCATCGCGGCGGCGGCCACAAGCGTTTGTACCGGTTGATCGATTTCAAGCGCAATAAAAAAAATATCCCGGCGAAAGTTGAAGCGATCGAATACGATCCCAACCGCACGGCGCGCATCGCGCTGTTGTGCTACGCCGACGGTGAGCGGCGCTACATTCTGGCGCCGGAAAAGCTCCAAGTGGGAGCTTCGGTGATCGCCGGCGATGATAACATCGACATTCAACCGGGTAATTCCTTGCCGCTAAAGTTTATCCCGGTTGGCACGGTCGTGCACAACGTCGAGCTCAAGATCGGCAAGGGCGGGCAGTTGGTGCGCAGTGCCGGCTCGGGCGCGCAATTGATGGCGAAAGAGGGCTCCTACGCGCTCCTCAAGCTGCCGTCGGGGGAGCTGCGCAACGTCTTGGCCGAGTGCCGCGCCAGCATTGGCCAACTCGGTAACTTGGATCAAGAAAACGTCTCCATGGGCAAGGCCGGTCGGATGCGCTGGTTGGGATTTCGCGGCGCCACTCGCGGTATAGCGAAGAACCCGGTCGATCATCCCCATGGCGGTGGTGAGGGGCGGTCTAAGGGCAATCATCCGATGACGCCTTGGGGCAAGCCCACCAAAGGCTACAAGACGCGCAAAAATCATCAATCCGACAAGTATATCGTCAAGGGAAGGAAGGCTAAGTAGTCATGGCGCGTTCGGTAAAAAAAGGCCCTTTCATTGACGAGCACCTGGTAAAAAAGATCGCCGCGATGAATCAGTCACGGCAGAAACAGGTGGTGCGCACCTGGTCGCGCCGCTCGACGATCACTCCGGACATGGTGGGTCATACCATCGGAGTGCACAACGGTAGAAAATTCATTCCCGTTTTTGTTTCGGAAAACATGGTGGGCCACAAGCTTGGCGAGTTTTCGCCGACCCGAACATTTTATGCCCATTCGGGCGATCGGAAGTCCGAAGCCAAGGAGACTTCAGGAGCGCCGCGGGCGGCGCCGGGGGCGGCGCCCGCCAAGTCGTAAGTGTGTTAGGGTCTGGTTCGCTGATTTGTAGATCTTTTTATGGAAACGCGCGCAGTTACTAAATTTGTCCGGATCTCGCCGCAAAAAATGCGCTTGGTGATCGATCAGATTCGCGGCAAGGGCGTCGAAGAAGCGCTCAACATTCTCAAGTTCGTGCCCAAGCGCTCAGCCGGGGTGATCACCAAGACGCTGCGCACGGCGGTCGCCAATGCGGAGAGCACCCAGAGCGTCGATGTCGATCGGCTCTATGTCAAGCGCGCCACGGTGGACGGCGCCGGCATGTGGAAGCGTTTTATGCCGCGGGCGCAGGGGCGGGCTACTAAAATTCGTAAGCGCCTGAGCCACGTGACGATCGTCCTCGACGAAGCCAGCGAGAGGAGTTAAGGCCTGATGGGTCAAAAAACGCATCCGAAAGTTTTTCGCCTCGGGGTGATCGAAACCTGGGACTCCAAGTGGTTTGCGCGCGGCGATTATCCGAAGCTCTTGCATGAAGATTTTGACGTTAAGAAGTTTTTGAAAAAGCGGCTCTATCACGCCGGCATCTCGAAGATTGAAATCGAGCGGGCGGCGAACAAAGCGAAGATCAATATTCATACGGCTCGGCCGGGAATCGTCATCGGCAAAAAGGGCGCCGAGATCGAAAAGCTCAAAGAAGAGATCACCAAGCTGACGCGCCGTGAGACGTATATCAATATTCATGAAGTGCGCCGCCCCGATCTGGATGCGCAATTGGTCTCGGAGAACGTCGCGCTACAGCTCGAGCGGCGCGTGGCCTTTCGCCGCGCCATGAAAGAAAGCGTCTCGCGCGCCATGCGCATGGGGGCGCAGGGCGTCAAGATTCAATGCGCCGGCCGTTTGGGCGGCTCGGAAATCGCCCGTACGGAGTGGTACCGCGAAGGGCGGGTGCCCTTGCACACACTGCGCGCCGACGTCAACTATGGCTTTGCCGAAGCGCGCACAACCTACGGCATCATTGGCGTGAAAGCCTGGATCTTTCGCGGCGAAGTGTTGACCGAAGAAGAACAGCAGCAAAAAGCGATGTTGGGTGGCTGAGATAGTTTGACCGAACAAAAAGACCAGTAACATGCTCGAACCAAAAAAAGTAAAGTACCGAAAATTGCAGAAGGGGCGGCGCCGGGGCTCGGCGCAGCGTGGCTCGACCTTGGCGTTTGGCGATTTCGGGCTCAAGGCCATGGGCCGCGGCTGGATGAGCGCGCGCGAGATAGAGGCGGCGCGCGTGGCGTTAACTCGTTACTTGAAGCGCGGCGGCAAAGTTTGGATTCGTATTTTTCCCGATAAGCCGTTGACCAAAAAACCGCTGGAAACCCGCATGGGAAAAGGCAAAGGCGCGCCGGAAATGTGGGTGGCGGTGGTGCAGCCTGGGCGCATCCTGTTCGAAATGGAAGGCGTCGAAGGGGCGCTCGCGCGCGAGGCTTTTCGTCTGGCCTCGCACAAATTGTCCATCCCGACAACGGTGGTAGAACGGAGAGCGCAGGTTCATGGAAGCTAAAGATTTGCGCGCCATGAGCGCCGACGAATTGAGTCAGAAGCGCACCGAACTGCGCGAAGAGATTGGCCATCTAAAGTTGAAGCGCGCTACCAGCCGGCTGGAAAATCCAATGGTGTTGCGCCAGACCAAGCGGGATCTGGCTCGCGTCGAAACGATTTTGCGACAGATGGCGCTAAAAGGATAGGAAGGGCGCAGCATGAGCACGAGAGGTTTAACCAAAGAGCGCAATGGGTTGGTGGTCAGCGACCGGATGCAGAAAACCGTGGTGGTGTCACTGGAGCGCACTGTCATGGATCCAAAGTACAAAAAGTACATGAAGCGCCGCACCAAAGTAAAAGCCCATGACGAAACCAATCAATGCCACATCGGCGATCGCGTCATGATCGTCGAATGCCGGCCACTGAGCCGCGATAAGCGTTGGCGTGTGAGCAAGGTCTTAGAGCGCGCGAAGACAACGGAATCGGGGCCGGCGAGTACCTAAAGGGGTGAAGCCGGTCGAGGTTGAATCATGATTCAGACAAAAACGGTGTTGGATGTGGCGGATAACTCGGGGGCGAGGCGGGTTCAGTGCATCAAAGTGCTGGGCGGCAGCAAGCGCAAGTATGCGGCGATTGGCGATATCATCGTTGTTGCTGTCAAGGAAGCGATCCCCAACGGCAAGGTGAAAAAGGGCGATGTCATGAAGGCGGTGGTGGTGCGCACCGCCAAGGAGACTGGGCGGCCGGACGGCTCGTACATTCGCTTCGATAATAATTCGGCGGTGTTGATCGACAATCAAAAGGAACCGGTGGGCACCCGTATCTTTGGACCGGTGGCGCGTGAGCTGCGCGCTAAGAAGTTCATGAAAATTATTTCGTTAGCTCCGGAAGTATTGTAGCCGGCGGCGGTATAAGAAATTTGGGAGAACGTGCGCGTGGAGATTCGCAAAAACGACAGCGTAATGGTCATTGCCGGCAAAGAACGCGGTAAGACCGGTAAGGTCCTGCGTGTGCTGCCGGACAAAGACCGAGTGATCGTCGAGCGGCTCAACATGGTCAAGCGGCACAGCAAGCCTAGAGGGCCGCAGCAACCCGGCGGTATTGTCGAGAAGGAAGCCGCCATCCATGCCTCGAATATCATGATCATGTGCGATAAGTGCAACGCGCCGGTGCGCATCGGTCATAAAATCTTAAGTGACGACAAGAAAATCCGTATTTGCCGGCGCTGCAATGAAGCTTTGGATTGATAAACGCCCATGGCACGACTGAAAGACAAATATAAGAACGAAGTGGTCGCGGCGATGACGCAGGAGTTTGACTACAAGAACGTCATGCAGGTGCCGCGCTTGGAAAAGATTACGATCAACGTCGGTTTGGGCGAGGCGACGCAAAACGCCAAAGTGGTGGACAGTGCGGTGGGCGATATTACCGCCATCGCGGGGCAAAAACCGGTGGTGACTAAGGCCAAAAAAGCCATCGCCAATTTCAAACTGCGCGAGGGCATTCCGATCGGCTGCATGGTTACCCTCCGGCGCGAGCGCATGTATGAGTTTCTCGACCGCCTGATCCACGTGGCGCTGCCGCGGGTCCGCGACTTCAAGGGCATCTCGGACAAGTCCTTCGACGGTCGCGGCAACTACTCGCTGGGGCTGCGCGAGCAGATCATTTTCCCGGAGATCTCCGCCGACAAGGTGGATAAAACCCGAGGCATGACAATCACGATAACGACGACTGCAAAGTCGGACCCGGAAGGGCGTGCCCTGCTTAAGCTTATGGGAATGCCGTTCGCGAGCTAATACTTTAGGGAGAAGGCCATTGGCGAAGACTTGTCTACGAATCAAAGCGGAACGACCGAATAAGTTCAAAGTGCGAGAATACAATCGCTGCCCGCTCTGCGGCCGGGCGCGCGCCTTTTTTCGGCGCTTTCGCATGTGCCGGCTGTGCCTGCGCGATCATGCGCGCAAGGGCCATATTCCGGGTTTGATCAAGGCCAGCTGGTAGGCAGCGGAGATTCACATGGGAATGACTGATCCAATCGCCGATATGCTAACCCGCATTCGCAACGCCGCTCGGGCGCGCCACCAAAAAGTTTCGGTGCCCTACTCGCGAGTGAAAGAAAACATCGCCAAGGTGATGGTCGATGAAGGTTATTTAAAAGAGCTGAAAAAAGTCAAAGCCGCTGCAGGCGGCGGCGATGAGCTGCTGATTCAACTGCGCTTTGACCGTGAGAATCGGCCGATCATTGCCGGCATGAAGCGGGTCAGCAGCCCTGGCCGCCGTGTCTATGTCGGCACCCAGGATGTAACGCCGATCCGTAAAGGCCTGGGCATCAATATCTTATCGACGCCGCGTGGGATTCTGGTGGACCGTGAAGCACAGAAAGCCAAGGTCGGCGGCGAGCTGTTGTGTTCGATTTGGTAAGCGGAGTGTAGCAACCCTCGGTGCTTTTAGAGGTGTAAAGTGTCGCGTATTGGAAAGCTGCCCATCACTATCCCCAACGGGGTCAAGATCGCCGTGCAAAGCAGCGACGTGCGGCTCGAAGGTCCCAAGGGGAAGTTGCAAACCTCGATTCCCGCGGGCGTTAGCGTCAAAGTCGACGGCAACGTAGTGCGGGTCGAGCGCGCCAACGACGAGCGCAAGATGCGTGCACTGCATGGCCTGACACGCAAACTGATCGCCAACATGGCCCAAGGGGTAAGCGCCGGTTTTAGCCGCGTGCTGGAGATTAACGGCGTTGGCTACCGCGCCGAAGTCAAGGGCCAAGAGGTGCACATGACGCTCGGCTATTCGCATCCCGTGGTGTTTAAGCTGCCTGCGGGGATCTCGGCGGCGGTGGAACGGCAGGTGGTGATCACCTTGAGCGGCGCTGACCGCCAGGTGCTGGGCGAGACCGCGGCCAAGATTCGCGAGCTGCGCGGCCCGGAACCGTACAAGGGCAAGGGCATCAAGTACCGTGAAGAATTTATTAAACGCAAAGCCGGCAAGGCCGTGGGTTCCGGCGGCGGCTCTTAGTTTTGAGTTTTTGAGGTTGGTCTATGTCGAGCAAGAAGAATATTAGCCCACGGGTGCGGCGCCAAGCGCGGGTGCGTAAGAAGCTCACGGGCAGCGACGCGCGGCCGCGGGTTTGTGTGTTTCGCAGCAATAAGCACATCTATGCGCAAGTGATTTCCGACGCTCAAGGCAAAACCTTGGCGGCGGTTTCGAGCCTGTCGGACGGCATCCATGACGGCAAGGGCATTGAAGTCGCGAAACAGGTGGGGATGGCGCTTGCCAAGCTGTGCAGAGAAAAAAATATTAATCAGGTGGTTTTCGACCGCAACGGATTTCTCTATCACGGCCGCGTCAAAGCGGTGGCCGACGGCGCCCGTGAAGGCGGATTGCAATTTTAACCGCGCTAGCGCGAAGATGAGGTCTCTTTGGAACGGATTGACTCGCAGGGTCTAGAGCTCAAAGAAAAAGTCGTTCACATCAGCCGCGTTGCCAAAGTGGTCAAGGGTGGGCGACGCTTTAGTTTCAGCGCGCTGGTGGTGGTTGGGGACAATCACGCGGTGGTCGGTTACGGCATGGGTAAAGCGAACGAGGTGCCGGAAGCGATTCGCAAGGGCCTTGAGCAGGCCAAGAAGAATCTGATCCGTGTGCCGGTCATGGACGGCACGATTCCGTTTGAAGTGACCGGTCATTTTGGCGCGGGCTATGTCATGCTCAAGCCCGCCTCCGATGGAACCGGCGTTATCGCGGGCGGCGGCGTGCGGGCGGTGGTGGAGGCGGCGGGCATTCAAAATGTATTGACCAAATGCATTGGCTCTAACAATCCGCACAACATGGTGAAGGCGACCTTCGAGGCCTTGCGCGATCTGCGCACGCCCGACGAGATCGCCGATCGGCGCGGTAAAGTTTTGGCGGAGATTCGCTAATCATGAAACTGGATGAACTGAAACCGGCTCCCGGGTCAAATCGCAAGCGCAAGCGGGTGGGGCGGGGTGACGGCTCGGGGCATGGCAAAACTTCTTGCCGTGGTCACAAAGGTCAAGGGGCGCGCTCCGGCGGCAATATCGCCCCCGGCTTCGAAGGCGGTCAGATGCCGCTGCAGCGGCGCCTGCCAAAGCGCGGCTTTCGTAGCCCTTTTAAAGTGGACGTGGCGGTGATTAATTTGCAGCAGCTCGAAGTCTTCGATGCTGGCAGTGAGATTACGCCGCAAGCCCTGTCAGAAAAGGGTTTGGTGCGCGGCAAAGAGCGGCAAGTGAAAATTCTTGGCGACGGCGCGTTGTCCAAAGCGTTGACGGTCAAAGCCCACGGGTTTTCCGCCAAAGCCAAAGAAAAAATCGAAGCAGCCGGCGGCAAGACGGAGTTGATCGCGATCCATGCTTAGTGGATTTCAGAACGCGGCGCGCGTTCCCGAGCTCAAGAAGCGGCTGTTGTTTACCGCGGCGATGCTAGCGGTTTACCGCTTGGGCGTTCACGTGCCGACGCCGGGAATCGATCGCCAGGCGATGGCGGCTTTTTTCGAACAACAAAAGGGCACGCTGTTCGGCTTTCTCAACCTATTTTCGGGCGGCGCGCTGGAACAGTTTTCGGTTTTTTCGTTGGGTATCATGCCCTACATCAGCGCGTCGATTATCCTGCAATTGCTGACGGTCGTCTTTCCGTATCTGGAGCGGCTATCCAAAGAAGGTGAAGCCGGCCGCCGGAAAATTACCCAGTACACGCGCTATGGCACGGTGGTCTTGTCGATCGTTCAAGGCATCATGATCAGCGTCGGATTGGAAGGCACGCGCGGCCCAGGTGGCCATAGTTTGGTGCTCGACCCGGGCTGGAATTTCCGCATCATGACCGTGATCACCCTGACTTCCGGCACCGCGTTTATCATGTGGCTGGGCGAGCAGATCACCGAACGGGGCATCGGTAACGGCATTTCGCTGATCATCTTTGCTGGCATAGTGGCCGGGCTGCCGTCGGCCGTGGCCACTACTTTCCAATTTGTTCGCGAGGGTGAGATGGGTGTGCTGGTGGCCCTGCTGATTTTGGTCCTGAGCGTGCTTGTGGTGGGCGCCATCATTTTTGTCGAGCGGGGTCAACGGCGGATTCAGGTCCAATATGCCAAACGCGTCGTCGGGCGCAAAATGTACGGCGGCCAGACTTCGCATTTGCCGCTCAAGATCAACACCGCCAACGTGATTCCGCCGATCTTTGCCTCGTCGATCTTGATCTTTCCGGCAACGCTGGCGCAGTTTGCCAACTATCCTTGGGTGCAAGCGGTCTCCACGGCTCTCGCTCCCGGTGCCTGGCTGCACGATGTCGTTTTTGTCGTCTTGATTATCTTTTTTGCGTTTTTCTACACCGCTGTGGTTTTCAATCCGGCGGACGTCGCCGAGAACATGAAGAAGTTTGGCGGTTATATTCCGGGCATTCGGCCCGGCCCGAAGACCGCCGAGTTTATCGAGCGCGTGCTGTCACGCATCACGTTGAGCGGCGCTATTTATCTTTGCATCGTATCGCTCTTGCCGACGATCTTAGTGGGTCAGTTCAACGTGCCCTTTTACTTTGGCGGCACGGCGCTGTTGATCGTCGTTGGCGTTGCCCTCGACACCGTGGCCCAAATAGAGACGCACCTGATTTCGCGCAACTACGAGGGTTTCATGAAGCGAGGCCGGCTGCGCGGGAGACGAGGGTAGGCTTGGCCAAGGCAATTCGGCTGGTTTTGCTGGGTGCGCCCGGGGCAGGCAAGGGCACTCAAGCGAAGCTGTTGCAAGAAAAGTTTGCTGCGCCGCAGATATCGACGGGGGATATCTTGCGCAAGGCAGTAGCCGATCAGACCGCGTTGGGCAAACAGGCCGCCGATTTCATGAACCGAGGTGCGCTGGTGCCCGACGATCTGATTATCAACATAGTCGGCGAGCGCCTGGCGGCTGACGATTGCAAGCAGGGTTTTATCCTTGACGGCTTTCCGCGCACCATCCCCCAGGCCGAAAGCCTGGACGCAACGTTGAAACGCATGGGGCAGCCGCTCAATTGCGTGCTTTCGGTGCGGGTGCCGCACGCCGAAATCGTTGAACGGTTGTCCGGTCGCCGCACTTGCCGGAAATGCGGCGCGCTGTTCCATATTACCTTCGACCCGCCCCGCGCTCAGGGGGTATGCGATAAGTGCGGCGGCGAGTTGTTTCAGCGGGACGACGATCAGGAAGCCACCATTAAGAAGCGTCTCGATGTTTACGAAAGTCAGACGGCGCCGCTGGCGAGCTACTACGCCAAGCAAGGTTTGTTGCGTGAGGTGGATGGGGTCGGCACTATCGATGAGATTCGCACCCGGGTGTATGCGGCGCTAGGAGATTTAGTGCAGTGATCTCGCTCAAGACGGCTCGAGAAATCGGGATCATGCGGCGGGCAAATGTGATTGTTGCGGAGGTGCTGGAGGAGCTAAAGAAAAGTGTGGCCCCGGGCGTTACGACTTTGGATCTCGACGCCATCGCCGAAGAGATGACGCTAAAGAGAAGCGCCATCCCGGCGTTCAAAGGCTACAACGTTGCCGGGCGGATTTATCCGCGCTGCTTGTGCGCGTCGGTGAACAACGAAATCGTTCACGGCATACCGTCCAACCGGGCGTTGCGCGAAGGCGATATCATTGGCCTCGACTACGGTGTGATTTACGAAGGTTTTTATGGCGATTCGGCGGTGACGGTGGGGGTGGGAAAGATAAGCGACGAGGCGCGGCGGCTGATGGCAGTGACAGAGCATTCGCTCTATGAAGCGATCCAGCAGCTGCATGAAGGTAAACGGCTCGGCGACTTGGGCCATCGCGTGCAGGAGATTGCCGAGGGCGCCGGCTATTCGGTGGTGCGCGCGTTTGTCGGCCATGGCATCGGCAAGAGGCTGCACGAGGAGCCGCCGGTGCCGAACTACGGCGAGCCAGACCGCGGCATCCGTCTGAAGGAAGGCATGGTGCTGGCGATCGAACCCATGGTCAACATCGGCGGCTACGAAGTGGAGATTCTCGACGACGGCTGGACCGCGGTGACCAAGGACGGCAGCCTGGCGGCGCATTTTGAGCACTCGGTAGCGGTGACCAAGAACGGTCCGTACATTTTGAGCCAACTTTAATGGGATGTAAGCAGATGCGCGAAGCAATCTATGGCTAAAGAAGATGCGATCGAAGTCACCGGCACGGTGCTAGAGACTCTGCCCAACGCGATGTTTCGCGTTAAGTTGGACAACGGTCACAAAGTCCTGGCCCATATTTCCGGCAAGATGCGCATGCACTACATCAAAATTCTGCCGGGCGACAAGGTGAAAATCGAGCTGTCGCCCTACGATTTGGCGCGCGGCCGAATCGTGTTCCGCGAGCGATAGGAGCGAGTCGTGAAAGTAAGAGCCTCGGTGAAAAAGATTTGTAACAAATGCAAAGTGATCCGGCGCAAGGGCGTGGTCCGCGTGCTGTGCGAAAACACCAAGCACAAACAGCGGCAAGGATAGTGTAATCGAAAGAGTTGTAGGGGCGACCGGCTGGTCGCCCGCCACTGAAATCTGAAATTTGGGATCTGGAATTTGAAATTCCGAACGAAGTGAGGATCTATGGCGCGTATCGCAGGCGTTGATCTACCCCGGGCCAAGCGCATGGAAGTTGCGCTAACCTACATTTATGGCATTGGCCGGAGCATGTCGCGAAGCATCCTGAAACAGGCGGGTATCAACCTCGATCTCAAGAGCGACGATTTGACCGACGATGACGTCGTCAAGATCCGCACTGTCATCGATCAAAGCTACAAAGTCGAAGGCGATCTGCGCCGCGACGTGACGGCGAATATCAAGCGCCACCTCGATATGAACTCCTATCGCGGTTTGCGCCATCGCAGGAATCTGCCGGTGCACGGGCAGCGCACCCACACCAATGCGCGCACGCGCAAGGGGCCGCGTAAGACGGTGGCCGGCAAGAAACAAGCGCCGTCCAAGGGCTAAGCGAATTTAGGAGAATCGATTTTATGGCAAGAGCTGACGAAGGCGGCGAAGAGAAAAAAGAAGCCGGTAAGGGCGAAGATAAGGCGGCGGCGCGCAAGCGGCGCGGCAGAAAAAACATCGCCGAAGGCGTGGTGCACATCCATTCGACGTTTAACAACACCATCATCACGATTACCGACTATCAAGGCAACGTGATTTCCTGGTCGAGCGCCGGTGCCATGGGTTTCAAAGGCTCGCGCAAGGGGACTCCCTTCGCGGCCCAGCAAGCCGCCGATAGCGCGGCAAAGAAAGCGATGGACCATGGCTTGCGCAGCGTGCAAATTTTCGTGCGCGGCCCGGGCGCCGGCCGGGAATCGGCGTTGCGCGCGTTACAGTCCGCCGGTATCAACATTAGCTTGATCAAAGACGTAACCCCGATACCCCACAATGGTTGCCGTCCGCCGAAGCGTCGACGGGTTTGATTAGCGAGAGGAGGAAGGATTGGCTAGATACACCGATTCCGTGTGCCGCCTATGCCGGCGCGAGAATTTAAAGCTGTTTCTCAAGGGTGAGCGCTGCTATTCCGACAAGTGCGCCATCGAACGGCGCAACTATCCGCCAGGGCAGCACGGCCAAGGGCGGCCGAAGTTTTCCGAGTACAGCATTCAGCTGCGCGAAAAACAAAAGGTCAAGCGCATGTACGGCCTATTGGAAAATCAATTTCGCCGTACCTTTGCCGAAGCGGCGCGTACTAAAGGTATTACCGGCGAGACCCTGTTGATTTTGCTGGAACGGCGCCTTGACAACGCCACCTACCGGCTTGGCTTTTCCAGCTCGCGCGCCGAGGCGCGCACCCTGGTGCGCCAAGGGCATATTTTGGTGAACGGCAAGAAGGTCAATATTCCTTCGTATTCCGTGCGCGTGGGCGATGTCATTTCCATCAAAGAAAAGAGCCGGCAGATGGGCCGCGTGTTGACCGCGCTCGAAGGGGCACAGCGCCGCGGCGTGCCGGATTGGGCGGAGTTGGACCGCGAATCGTTTAGCGGGCGCATCAAAATCTTCCCCACGCGCAGCGACATTACGATGCCCATAAACGAAAAATTGATCGTCGAGTTGTATTCGAAGTAATTCGGATAGCGGGGAGAAACCATGTCCATCATGTATAAACATTGGGAGGAGTTGATTAAACCGAAGCAATTGGAGGTGGATGAAAAGAGCCTGGGCGCCACGTACGGTAAGTTTTACGCTGAGCCCTTTGAGCGCGGCTATGGCCAGACCATCGGCAATTCGCTGCGCCGCATCCTCTTGTCTTCGCTCATGGGCGCATCGATCGTCGCCGTGCGCATCAAAGGCATTCTACATGAGTTCTCGACCGTTGCCGGCGTTACCGAGGACGTCACCGATATCATTTTGAATTTGAAAGAAGTGCGCCTGCGCGCCCATGAGGGCGAGGCGCAAACATTGAAGATCGAAGCCAAGGGGCCTGGCGTGGTGACGGCGAAGGATATCATTGCGCCGCCGTCCATCGAAGTGCTCAACCCCGAGCATAAGATCGCCACTCTGTCGCGCGATGCCAAGTTGGAAATGGAAATGATCGCCAAGCTGGGCCGCGGCTACGTGCCGGCGGAGCGCAACAAGGAAGAAAACCTGCCGGTGGACACGATTTTCATCGACGCGGTCTTCTCGCCGGTGCGCAAAGTAAACTTCAGTGTCACCAACGCGCGCGTCGGCCAGCGCACCGACTATGACCGCATCGTATTTGAAGTGCACACCGACGGCAGCGTCAAGCCCGACGATGCCATGGCCTACGCCGCCAAGATTTTGCAAGACCAGCTGAGCATTTTCGTCAACTTTCAGGACGAGCCGCGCGCCGAAAAGCGCGACGATGGGCCGTCGATTCCGCTTAACGACAATCTGTTCCGCAGCGTCGATGAGTTAGAGTTTTCCGTGCGCTCGCAAAACTGTTTGCAAAACGCCGATATCAAATACATCGGCGAGCTGGTGCAGAAATCAGAGCAGGAAATGCTCAAGACCAAGAACTTTGGCCACAAGTCGCTCAACGAGATCAAGGAGATCCTGCGCGAAATGGGCTTGGAGCTGGGCATGAAGGTCGACCACTTTCCGCCGCGTGAAGAGATAGACGCGCGCAAGCGCGCCCAGCAGAAAGAGACCGCTTAAGCCATGCGTCACCTAAAGTCAGGCCGGCAGCTAAGCCGCAACTCCAGCCATCGCTGGGCGCTCATGCGCAATTTGGTTACGGCGCTGTTGCGCGAAGAAAAAATTCAAACCACCGATGCCAAAGCCAAGGAGCTGCGGCGCTGGGCCGATCGTGTGATCACACTCGGTAAACAAGGCAGTTTGCACGCGCGCCGCCAGGCGCTGGCGATCGTGCAAGACAAGCTGGTTGTGCGCAAACTGTTCGACACCATCGCGCCGCGCTTCAAAGACCGCCCCGGCGGCTATACCCGCATCATCAAGATCGGCATCCGCCGCGGCGACGCCGCGCCGGTCTCGATTATCGAGCTGGTGGTCGGTGCCGAGGAAAAAGTCGCGGCGCCGAAAAAAGGCCGCCGTGCGAGACGGCGCGAAGCCCAACAACAGGCGCAGCAGCGCGCCTAGTCTCCAACCGAGAACTCGGAAAGGCCGGAGAGCGGTTTACCGCCTCCGGCTTTTTTGTGCTGTTTGTCTATCTACTTATTGAGTCGTGGATGGATTTGGGTGCGTTCGCCTGTAGATTTTTCCCTGCACCACTATCGCAAAGTTCATGCGCTGATCGTCGTCTTGAAGCCTTTTGTACGTTTGTGGGCGCTATTGGGCAACGACTATCGAGTGTCGATATGATGGCACACTAATTGGATTCTACCGTCAGGAGCTTTTACTGAGAGACAGTCCTGCCGTTATCCGCGACGACACCCCGATGGCAGGAGTTCCGGAAACGGCCGATCTACTCGGGCCGCTGCAAGAGCCATTTACGCCAAAACAAAGATGGGAGCGATCACAGCTATGGATATGTCTGCCAAAGTTTTTTGTTTGCACCGCAGATTAGTTTTTTTGGTTTTTGGGGCTCTGGTGGTTTGCCTGCCGTTGGTGACGCACCAAGATGGATGGGGGCAGACGGTTGCCGGCTGCGAGTCCGAAGGCGGCCTCGCTGGCCGCGCGGATATTCTCAAGTGTGAGCCGTGGGAGTCCACAACATGGCACCAAGGCGGCTGGTACCGCGACCAAGGCGACACGGGAAGCGCGCTCGACGGCCGGCGTTTCTATCGCTACCCGGTGGATGCCGCCTCGGTGGCCAGTACGCAGATCGTCACAACGGGCTGTCTCTCCGGCTCCTGTCTTAAAGTCAACATGAACAGTTGGCGGAACGGTGGCGGCGCGTACATGGCGCAGAACTGGATTATTCCCGGCCAGGGCGGATGCAGCCACGCGACGCTTGGATGCGTTCCCCAACAAGAAATCTATATGCGCTACTATATGAAATTGGCTCCGAACTTCGACCCGGAGAATTACGCGACTTCCGATGGGTCGCCACAGGGCGGCGGTGGAAAATTTCCTGGCCTGTCCGACGCAACCAATGGTTATCAGAACACGCCCAGCGAACAGTGTGGCAATGGCGGCGAGGGGCCGACCCGTGGGACGGAATGTTGGTCGTTGCGTCTGACTTATCAGATCTGCGGTGTCGGGGCGAACGGATGGCGCAACCCATGCGCGGAAGGCGGCAACCCCAATGCCACAACGCGTTTTGGCTGGTACCCCTATCTGTACTGGGATGGTGTCAATGGCGGCACCCGCTATTCAGCTATCTATTGGGATGGTGATGGGCGCGGCAGTATGAACGGCCCCTGCACTAGCACCTACGGTTTCGGTGGCGGCCCATACGGCTCCACGCCGGCCTGCGGCTACGGGGTTCCGGGTTTAGTCAATGACAAATGGTATTTAGTCGAGGTCCACGTGAAAATGAACACTCCCGGGCAGGCTAACGGCGTTATGGAGGCTTGGCTTGACGGCGAGCTGCGCTACCAAAAGACCAATGTCAATTTCCGCAACGTCGGGCATAACAATTTGGGCGTCCGGGCGGCCTGGTTCAATGTCCTTGCCGGCGGCAGCGGCGTCGCTATGAAAGAGGACACGTATGTTTTGTTCGATCAGCTGGTGATCGCCACCGGAGCGAGACCTGGCCCGTGGACGGCAGGCTCTGGAGTTACACCGCCTCCCCCACCGCCGGTTGTTATCACGCCGCCTCCCCCTCCGCCTCCCACCATACCTCAACCGGTGACGGTCATCACCGCAACCAATCTCGGCATCACCGGTGAAGACAAGGTTGGAAAAATGAATCAAAACACGCCCAACGGAACCGCGGATTTTCATATCGCGGCTGGCGGCCTGCGCGCGACCCCAACGAGGGTGAGAATCACAAGCAATTCCGGTGGCATCTGGGAGACCCCTTTCAACGGACAGAATTGGATCATCGCAACCCAGTACGATGGTCAAGGTAACGCACACTTCTGGTTTGAGCCTTTCGCTTCCAGCATTTTCCGAGTCCAGGTCTGGTATTCCGATGGCACGACCGCAACAGCCGATGCGGGCAATGCCCCGGCAGCGAGCGGCGGCCAATTCCGGGCGATCAACTTGGGAGTGACGGGCGAGGACAGAGTGGGGGAAATCAATCAGACCAGCGGCAATGGCAAGGCTGATTTCCACATGAGTGTCTCCGGCCTGCGCGGCACACCGAATAAAGTGACGATTGTCAGCGACACCGGCGGTGTTTGGGAAACCCCGTTCAATGGCTACAATTGGATCATCGCAACTCAGTACGATGGTCAAGGCAGCGGCCATTTTTGGTTCGAACAGTATCCGTCAAACCGATTTCGTGTCATCGCGCGCTACGCTGATGGTTCCAACGATGACGTGGAAGCCAGCAATACAGGTGGCGGTGTAACCGGCAGCGCTCCGCTGCGGGCAAGTTATTTAGGTATCACTGGCGAAGACAAGGTGGGACGAGTTAATCAGACGGCTCCAAATGGTGCCGCCGATTTCCACGTGAGCGTTTCGGGATTGCGCGGCCAGGCCCGCAGGGTGACCATCCTGAGCGACACCGGTGGCGTTTGGGAAACTCCGTTCAATGGCTACAACTGGATTGTCGCAACGCAATACGACGGTCAGGGCAACGGCCACTTTTGGTTTGAACAGTATCCGTCGAATCGCTTCCGCGTTATCGTGTACTACGCGGACGGTTCCATGGATCAGGCGGATGTTTTGTAAGGACGCCCCGATTCAGTCAGCTTCTTCCTTAGATAGTCACCGTACTGGTTTTCTACGCCACCGGGCCAAACCATAGATGGCAGCTGCTCCAAGAAGGAGGAGAGATGCGGGTTCTGGCACACTTGCGGTAAGTGAGTTGAGTTCAACGTTATCCAAGATGAGCCCGATGTCGTCCGTGGCACCGACGTCGGTTTGACCAAACTGAATACGCGCGATGTTGGTATTGGCTCCCGGCGTGAAGGTCAGAGTGAACACGCTGAAACTGGCAGCACTCGGCAAAGTCTGGCTACCGAAATGTTCCAAAGCCCCATCGGAATTGAGGTCGATTCCGTATGTCACTGTATTCGGCGCGTCTCCGCGCTGGGAGCCAGCGAGGCTGAACTTCAGTTCATACGTCACGCCCGCCACAAGAGATAATGCACCCGACCGCATGACGCCTGGATCACGTGCAGTGCCATCAAGGTCGACATATCTTCCGTTGCCCGGGAGTAAATCGAAGAAATTCGGATTTCCAATAAGGTCTACGGTGCCATTGGTGACAGTCCACTGCAGGAATGAATTGTAGTTCACCCCGAGAGTTTCGACATTAAAATTATCACTAAAGATCGGTGCTGCCCGGCCAGTTCCAGGGACTAAGCAAAAGACTAAGGCGAGTAAACCAAGAAACCTCTTCAGCATCTAACACTCCAGTTTTTGGTCTGTCGTAGATAACCAGCTAGAACACAAAACAACGCCCACACGCGACTCAAACACCGAAATCTGGGGCCGCTCTGGCAAATTTATACCATTCTGACGCAATTATTGCGCCTTGTTGTATGTATTTGAAATAACTATGTTTTTGTTGTCTCGTACTTGAGTGATGTGTAAAGTTTTGTTGCATTTTATTGCGACCAATTTTTTCCAATATCTAACCTCTTGTGCCATATAGTGAATTTTCAAATTGGGATTGTAATTTTTATGACCACTCTTCTGCAAATGATGACAAAAATGCGGTTTCTTTCTAGTTCTTGGTAATGCTCAAGGTTATTGCACACGAAGAAAGGCATCGGCCCGTTGATCGCGGGCCGATGCCGTTGTGAGCGAAGTTACCTCAGGCGAGCGTTCTGCTCGCGCCGGATGACGGCGGCGCCGACTAATCCAGCACCTACAGTAGTCAGTAGCAGTGAAGAGGGTTCCGGAGTTTTGCGCCGGCAATCCGGTTGCGCTGATGCTGGCTGACCAGGAGGCCGACACGTTGCTCTCACAGCTAGTCGCATTGGTGCGCAAGCAAGTGCCATTGGCGGCGGTCCAGACGAGCTGAAACTGGCTGGGATCGCCTGGACCGGCGCCGTCATCAACTTTGCCTTGCGCGACGTCGATCCGTGAACCAAAAGAGCCCAGTTCACTCGTTGGTGACATTGGGCTCTAGGTTCGTGCCGTTGGCCGCTAGGCTTTGTGACGTTGTTCAGCTCAATTTATGCAGTTTATTTTGTTCCGACTAAAGACACTTTGCGACCGGCCTTATTACCGGCGCTTCTCGACCCAACGCATCCCATTCGGCTCGGTAAACGAGATCGACGTGATGTGGCGCGTGCGGTCGTACTTACCATCGCCTTCGCCGCTGGGTTTGTCTTCGAAGTGGACGACTTCGACGACGTAGCGGCCGGCCCAGGGCAGGGGCAGCGTGACCCGGCCTTTATCATCGGTGCTGAGAGTTTTGCCCCACTTCGACGGTGCGAAAACCGTCAACTCAGTCTTAGCGAGCGGTGCACCGCGTAGCAGCAGTGTGAAATCTTTGCCATTGGCCGCCGCCGGCACCAACTCGAAATCTAACTTAGCCGCGGTCTCGGCGCGTCCTGCTTTGGCATAATAAATCGTGCGGGTCTTGCCGCCCCTTTCGCTGTCTGGGCGCGCGGCGATGCTGTCATCAAAGGCGCGCAGATCGCCGGCGCCTTTGGCGGCGATGTCAAATCCTTCGCTGCGTTTTTCGACGACCAGCATATCTTTGGGTGAGGCCAAGAATGCGCGTAGATTGGTAAAGCGGTCGAGCAAGCCGCCGGCTTTCTCGTGGCGATCGTCGGCATATTCGCCGAAATAGGCTTTGGCCGGACCGTTGCCGTCACGCTCAAGCCAGAGATAGTGCGCCTTAGCTTGGGTGGCAATGGATAAGGCCAATCCCGCGAACGCTAAAATTAACTTGTCGGTCTTCATCATCGGGTATCCTTGATAGGATGACTAGCGATCTGCCGTTGTTTGGACATCCACAAAGATGTGGCGATAAAAGCGCACAACATGATCAGCTGCGCGCCCAGCGTTTCCATGGTCGGATAAATACCGAGAAAAGGGATCGCCTGCGGCGCTGGCAGCGGTGTGGTTGGCACCCACTGGGCGGCCTGCAACTCTTTGATGCCGTTGCCGGCGAATATAAACGCGACAATGTAAAGCAGCGTGCCAGTGGCGGTGAAAAAATATTTCAGCGGAATCTGCATGCCGAGCTTGAGGATCGCAAATGTCGCCAGCAGCAGAACGGCAAACCCCGCGGCAAAGCCCCATAGCACGGCGCCATGGGCGGTTTCGTTTTGCAGCCAAAGCGCTTGATAGAAGAGCACGAGCTCGAAGGCTTCGCGGTAGACCGCGAAGAAGGAGATGCCGACCAGGCCGAGCACGCGGTGGCTGGAGATGCCGGCTTTGACTCTGTCCTCGATGAATTCGCGCCAGCGGCGCGCCTCCGAACGGGTGTGCAGCCAATAGCCGACGTAGAATAATGCAATCGCCGCAAACACCGAGATGAACCCTTCCATGCTCTCGCGGTGTTGGCCGCTGAGCGTCAGCACCGTCTCGGTCGCCAACCAGGTGAGCCCGCCGGCGACCAGCGCTAGAACCCAGCCCAGATGAATGTATTTGGTGACTTCGCTGGCGCCGACGACTTTCAGCATGGCGAGGATGGCGGCGATGATGAGCGACGCTTCCAACCCTTCGCGCAAAATAATCAGCGCCGAGTTGGCGAAGGCGTAATAGCCTGTAAAGCTATCGTCGCTGGCAAGCAGTTTCGCCGCCTGATCGAGTTTGACTTCGATTTCTAAGTGGCGTTTCTGGATCGCTTCGGCCGCCTCGCCTTGCTTCATGGCGTTACGCATCTGGGTGAACTGCGCCTCGATGCCGCGGCCCAGGGCGGCGTCTTTTGCGACCAAGGTGGGCTCGGCAAATTCATAGCCGTCAAGATAGGCTTCGACGGCTTTCTGGTAGGCTCTTTCCTTGTCGCGCTTGCCGTAGAGTTCGACAGCTTCACGCATGAGCCCGCGGGCAATCGACAGCGGATCGGCAAGTTTGGTTTCCAGCATGCCACGACGCAGGTAAGCCAGCAGAGTCATGGCGTCGGCTTGCTGTGGCGCGATCGCCTTCAATCGATCCAACAAGATTTCGTCGGCGCTGGTCGCCAGCGCCGCGGTTGTGCGCAGCTCCGCCGGCAAATTCTTGGCTTTGGCGAGCGCCGCGCCGGCCTTGGCTGCTTCCTCGGTGAAGCGCAGCGAGAAGATGTAGAACGCCACTTGCCAACGTTGTTCTTCGCTGAGCGCAGCGAATGATGCCATCGCGGTGCCGTCGATGCCAAAGGTCGTGGTGTTGTAAGCTTTGAATGGCGATAGACCGCCGATCCGTTCCGGGTCGGTGAAGTTGGCCGGCAGCGGTGTCTTAGGGTTCATCGACTCACGCCCTGGCCCATCGCCTTTGCCGGTGGCGCCGTGGCATTGCGCGCAGTTCTCTTCGTAGATTTTTTTGCCAGTGGCGAGCGCAGGCAGCCGCCTGGGGTACGGTACGATATTGTAGGCGGCGATCAGTTTGTCTTTGGCGCTCTGGGCGAGCTCGGCAACCGCGCTGGGATCGGCTTTGCTGGCGACATGGGCGGCAAGGGTTTCGACCGCTGCTTGGATGCCGGCTTTGTCGCCGTTATCTTGTTGCTTGAGTTGGCTGAACAGTTCCTGGCCGCGCTTAGCGAACTCCTGCATCTCCTGATATTCGTCTTTGCTGAGTATCTTGCCGTCTTTAACCGCGTTTTTGTAATCACTGCCCAGGTAGTCGAGGAGTGCCACCAGTTTGCGTGGTTCGTCGGCCGCTAGCGCCCGATGGGTCAGCACAGGAATTGCCAGCAACGAAACAATAAGTGTGCAGCGCAGGCGGGCCGAGCGGTTGATCATAGTGATCTCATCTCAATGGATGTTTTCCCTTGAGCGTCGAGCGGAAGCCGCGATCTGGCGCGACAGGAGCACCAGCGGCACCAGCGCGATGGCGACCATCACCAGCGCGGGCAGCGCCGCTTCGGCGATGCGTTCGTCCTTGGCCAAGTTGTAAGCTTCTATCGCCAGCGTGTCAAAGTTAAACGGCCGCATGGCAAACGTGGCCGGCAATTCTTTCATGACATCGACAAACACGAGCAGCGCCGCGGTGGCCATGCTGCCGCGCATGATCGGCGCATGCACGCGTACCAGCGTGCGTGCCGGCGACAAGCCCAGGCTGCGCGCGGCATCGTCCATCGACGGTGTCACGCGCGTCAGTCCGGCTTCGACGGTTTGAAAAGCCACAGTCAAAAACCGCACCAGATAGGCATAGATCAAAGCCACCAGGGAGCCGGTTAACAGCAGTCCGGACTTGATGCCGAAGTATTCGCGCAGCAACGCTATCACGGCGTTGTCGATTATCCCGAGCGGAAAAAGAATGCCGACGGCGATCACCGCGCCGGGCAGCGCGTAGCCTAGGACTGCGACGCGATTGGCGCCGTGCACCAGCGGGCTCGTCAGCGTGCGTGCCGCGTAGGCGAGCAGGAGCGCGACGGCGACGGCAGCGACGGCGGCGATGCCGGCGAGAATAAAGGTATTGAAGACCAGGCCGTAGAGGTGCGCGCCGAACTGTACCTCGGGATTGGTGAGCGTGAGTTTGAGCAAGATCGCCGCGGGAATGACAAAGCCAAACGCAATCGGCGCGCTGCACAAAGCGCAAGCACCCCAAGCTCGCCAGCCGCTCAGTGGCTGCGGCGGCATGGGATTGCGCTTGCCGGCGTAGCGCGCCCGGCCGCGCTGGCGGCGCTCGATGGCGAGCATGGTAAAGACAAACACCAGCAAGCAGGTCGCCAGCTGCCCTGCCGCCACCGCATCGCCGAGCGATAGCCAGGCGCGATAGATGCCGGTTGTGAAAGTGTTCACGGCAAAATAAGAAACGGTGCCAAAATCGGCCAGGGTTTCCATCAACGCGAGCGCCGCGCCGGCGACAATGCCGGTGCGCGCCAGCGGCAGCGACACATGCCAAAAGCGTCCCCACACGCCGTAGCCGGCGAGCTGGGCGGCTTCGTGGGTGCTGCGCGATTGATCGATAAAGGCGCTGCGCGCGAGCAAATACACATAAGGATAGAGCGCAAAGGAAAGCATGGCGGCGGCGCCGGGCAGCGAGCGGATTTCCGGGAACCAGTATTCACGCACGCGCCAACCGGTTAGTTCGCGCAGCGTTGTTTGCACTGGCCCGGCCGCTTGCAGCCAATCCGTGTAGGCGTAGGCCATGACGTAGGCTGGCATCGCCATGGGCAGGACCAGTGCCCACTCGAGAATGCGTTGGCCGGGAAATCGATAGTTGGTCACCAGCCAGGCGACTGAAACACCGCTCGTGATCACGCCGACGGCGACGAGCGCGAGCAATAACAAAGTGTTGAGAATGTACTCCGGCAGGACCGTGGAGGCGAGGTGCGACCAGGTCGCTTCGCTGGGCAGAACAATATTCCAGACCACAGCGACGATCGGGGCTACGACCAGCGCTGCCGTGACCAGCGAAACGAAGCCGAGTGCGCCGATGCGATTGAGGGATTCCTCTTTGAAAACGCGCGTGCGAAGCGTGGCCGCGAGCGTTGTCATAGCGAGCTAGCTGCGCTGGACGATCACTTCCAGCCGACTTGATCGGCCATTTTTTGCGCCGCCGCCTGAGTTTCGCCAAGCTTTGCCAGCGGTAAGGAATCGGTGCGGAATCGGCCGAACTGCTCCAGGGCGGGATTGTCGAGCTTGACGCCCTTTACCGTCGGCCATTCATTGTTGCCGTTGGCAAAGTAAGTCTGCGCGGTGTCGCTCGCCAGGTATTCGAGAAACTTAATTCCGCCATCGCGGTTGGGCGCGGTCTTGAGCAGACCGCCGCCCGAGATATTGAGATGGGTGCCCCGATCATTCTGGTTGGGCCAGACGATTTTGACTCTTTCGACCAGCGCTCGGTCCTCCGTTTTGGCCGAGCGCAGCAGGCGCAGGTAGTAGTAGTGATTGGCGAGGGCGATGGAACATTCGCCAACATCGACCGCTTTCAGTTGATCGGTGTCGCCGCCGCGCGGCGGCCGCGCTAGATTGCCGGCCACGCCGCGCGCCCATTCGCGCGCTTTGTCTTCGCCTAAGTGATGGATCATGCTCGAGATGAGCGAGAGGTTATAAGGATGACTGCTTGAGCGCGTGCAAATTTCTTTCTTCCATTTTGGACCCGCCAAGTCTTCGTAGCGCGCGATGTCGCCGGGGCTCACCTTGCTGCGGTCGTAGGCGATGACTCGGGCGCGCGACGAGAAGCCGAACCAGGTGTTGTTGGCGGCACGAAAATGCGCCGGTACTTGCTTGGTCAATACGGCCGACTTGAGCGCTTCAAAAATCCCTGCCTGCTCGGCGCGCCAGATGCGCGCGACATCGACGGTGAGAAAAACATCCGCTGGGCTGGCTGCGCCCTCCGCTTTGATGCGCTCGAAGAGGGCGTCTTCGCCGCCTTCGATGCGGTTGATCTTGATGCCGGTCAGTTTCGTAAAGCCGCTATAGAATGCCTCATCGGTGGAATAGTGGCGCGCGGTGTAGAGGTTCAAAGTTTTTGACTGCGTCTGGGCCACGGCAGACCACGAAAGCAGCGCCAGTGTCAGTGCATAACTCAACAATTTCGCGCGCGAAAAGGGTTTCAAGATTCCTCCGATTGGCCTAGCTCAGTTTCAATGTTGCTACCCGCTGTCAACATGAATGCGAATTCGGCAAACTCTATTTGCTGCGAACCAAATTATAAATCTTCGTATAATCAAAACATCGGGCTTTGTCAATTAGCACTTAAGCTCATGGCGCAGGTATGGGCTGACGGCGAAGCTGCCACCCTACGAGCGCAAACTCAGGCGAAATTGTTGCCTATTGAGGCTCGGGGAAGACGACGGCGTGGGGCAGATGGACTTCGATGGCGATCTGATGGCCGACTGGCCAGTGCACGGGGCGGCGTTGCTCGAAATGAACCGTCGCGCCGGAGGGGAGGCGCAGACGGTAAAGGATTTCGCCGCCGAGAAACTCGCGTTCTTCAACCGTGGCGAGGACGCCGCCGGGTTTGGCGTTGACCGCTTCATGGCGAATCATCACTTGCACCGGCCCGCTAGCGACACGCGTGCCGCAGGGAAATTCGCCGAACTCTGTCTGCACCCGTTCATTGGCGACCACACCCGGAATGAAATCAGCATGGCCAACGAAATTAGCGACAAAGACCGTCGCCGGGCTGTGATAGACGTCCTCCGGTGATCCCACCTGTTGCACTTCGCCATTGCGGATCACCACTACTTTGTCGGCCATGCCGAGGGCTTCCTCCTGGTCGTGGGTGACCAGCACCGCAGCGGTTTTCATCTGGCGCAGGACCGCCGCCACTTCTTTGCGCATTTGCGGTCGCAGCTCCGGATCGAGGCCGTTGAACGCTTCGTCAAGCAAGACCACCGGCGGGCGCGGCGCCAGCGCACGCGCCAGCGCGACGCGCTGCTGTTGGCCGCCGGACAACTCGTGCGGGTAACGCTCGGAGTAGGGTTGCAACTCGGTGACGCGCAGCAGCTCGGCGACGCGGGCCTGATTTTCCGCCTTGTTTTTTTGATTTAGGCCGAACTGGATGTTTTGACTTACGGTGAGATGGGGAAACAGGGCATAGTCCTGAAACACCATGCCAACGCCGCGGGCTTCGGCCGGCAGCCAAATGCTCTGGGCTACGTCGACGACGGTGCGGTCGCCGATGACGATCTTGCCGTCGTTGGGTTTTTCAAATCCGGCAATCAGCCGCAATAAGGTCGTCTTACCGGACCCCGATGGGCCCAACAGAGCCAAGATCTCGCCCGACGCGACCTCGAGATCGCAGCCTTTGACTGCGAACACTTCGTTGAAGCGTTTCGTAATCTTATCGAGTTGGATGACAGCCATAGTGGGTTTCGCGTTTATTATCTAAATCCACGTTAGAGTTCCAGACGCGAGGGCAAAAAAGATACGGCGCTGCCGAGACTTTCGCCCAGGCGAAAAATAACATTTCGATGACTCTCTTGCACTTGACGGGTTCCTCAAATAGCATGCACCCATACCGTGGAAACGCCCAAAATCACCCATGCGCTGGAAGACTACCTCAAAGCGATCTACCAACTGGCCGATGAAAACCAGCCGGTGATCGCCGCGCGCATCGCCGCCGAGACCGGAGTTTCGCCTTCGACGATATTCGCCACGCTGCGCCGCCTTGCCAGTGAAGGCTACGTGACCATTAACCGGCGCAAAGAAATCCATCTGACCGAAGACGGCCGCAAGGTCGCTGAGAAAATCGTGCGGCGCCACTTTCTGACGGAGCGCTTCTTGACCGACCTGTTGGGTCTGGACTGGGTCAAGGCGCATCAAGAGGCCCATCGCCTTGAGCATGCGATCTCGCAAGAGGTGGAAGAGCGCTTGGCCAAACTATTAAGCAACCCGACCACTTGTCCGCATGGCAATCCGATTCCCGGTACCGGTTCCGGCAAGCTTCCCAAGACGGTGCCGCTAAGCGAAGCGTCCGACGGACAGCAAGTTCAGCTCGATTTCATTACCGAAGGTGGCGAACGAGACGTGCGGCTTTTGGGGTTCTTGGAAAATCACGGCCTGGTGCCGGGAGCCAGAGTCAACGTCGTCGATGTCGCGCCATCTCTTGGCATGATGACGCTCAAAGTCGGTGCCGACGAATTCTCCTTGGGCATCGAAGCCGCCAAAAAAATCCGCGTCCACTAAACTACAAGAACGTTCAAATCGTTCCAACGGTTCAAGCCGTTCAAACCGTCAGCCCATCCACGTTAGCTTTGGTTGGGCGCGTTCTCGGCGAGTACGGTGGTGAGAAATTCAATCTGGTCGTGGATCGACGCGTCGCGGTCCAATAGGATGACGTCCTGGCCGCGCACCTTGCAGCGCCCGCTATGAGTCCTATAACCGATCTCCCGCAGCAACTTCTCAGTGCGGATCTCGATGTTCTTTTGCTTTGCGCCGGCGATCAACTGTTGTAGCTTTACTTCTGCTTTGTTTTTAGCTTGCGCCATGCATTGGGCTCCGCTGTGTGGAATGTTTCGATTATCGCGTAATTTGTAAGATTTTCAACTAGACGCTCGCTTCGAGACTTGTTATAGGCGGAGAGATTCTACGAAAGGAACGCCCCATGCAAATCATCGACGCCGACGGCCACGTCAACGACCGGCCGCACATGGACGAAATCTCGAAGTTCATGCCGGCGGGCAATCGCCAAGAAGTTTTTCCTGCCTTCGATCACATTCATTTTCATTATCTAGAAGGCGGCGAGAAAGAATCGATACCCGCCGTAGCGCCTGCAGCAGCAGGTTTCTTTGTCGGCGAGCAACCCGGACTTGGGCGAAGCCGTGGCGGAAATAGAAGCCGATTATAAAGCGAAAGAGATCTCGATCGGTGCGCGCTGCAGCATTTGGGCATGGACTCGATTGGAGTTTACTATCCGGTGCACGCTTTAGGCCATCCCTTCGGCCTCATGACCCAAGCCGCAGCGATGTTGTCCTACGGCGTGTTCGATCGCTTTCCGAAATTGCGCGTCGGCTTTCTCGAAGGCGGCGTGACCTAGGTGCCGTTCTTCCTGGAGCGCGACGATATCAATCAGGCGGATAAAGCCGCGGTGCTGGCGACCAACGCCAAGCGGTTTTATGGCATAGAAAAGTAGGCAATAGGCAATAGTCTGACACGGAGAAAAAGATGGCCGGCACAGCTACGGAAACGCGGGTTAAAGGTCCAATCGTTTGGTTGGACATGGATCAGAAAGCACTAGACGACGCCTACGACCAGACCGTCTACGCACCGAATCAACCGCTGTTGGCATTGCGGCGCAAAGTCGCCAGCGAGTCGGTGTTGAAGCGCATGCCGCCGGAGCGGCGCGCTTATGGGTCGAGCGAAATCGAGAAGCTCGACATCTATAAGACCAAAAAGCCCAATGCGCCGGTGATGGTTTTTACCCACGGCGGCGCGTGGCGCAATGGCGCGGCGAGGGATTTTGCTTTCGCGGCGGAGATGTTCGTCAACGCGGGGGCGCATTACGTGATTTTAGATTTCGTTCAGATCGCTGACGCCGGCGGCAATTTGCTGCCGATGGCGCAACAAGTGCGCAGCGCCGTGGCGTGGGTTTACAAGAACGCGGCGAGCTTTGGCGGCGACCCAAATAGAATTTACCTGTCGGGCCACTCCTCGGGCGGGCATCTCACCGGGTGCATACTCGTCACCGATTGGCAAAAAGAGTTTGGTTTGCCGCCGAACATCGTCAAAGGCGGTTTGTGCGTCAGCGGCATGTACGACTTAAAACCGGTGCGCATGTCCAAGCGCAGCGAGTATGTAAAATTCACCGACGAGGTGGAAGAGAAGCTCAGCTCGCAGCGCCATCTCGATAAACTAAACTGTCCGGTGACACTCGCCTATGGCACGCAGGAGACGCCCGAGTTTCAGCGCCAAAACCGCGACTTCGCCGCAGCGCTGAAAGCCGCCGGCAAACCGGTGGAACTTTTGGTTGGCGAAGGGCTCAATCACTTCGAGATGCAGGAAACCATGGGCAACCCCTACGGTATCGGCGGACGCGCCGCGTTGGCGCTGATGGGGTTGAGTGTGGGCGGGTAGCGTGTCGGGTTGAACCTTCAGACCGATCGGTCGGATCCGTCGGATCAGCATAATCGATCACCCAGCGAGGGTTAGTTCTTTTGTCCTGGCTCTGTCCGGTAGCCTTTCCCCTTGCACTTATTCACCCTCGAATCGTCGTACTCAGGCAGACGTGCTGGCGTATTCAAAAGCTGCGCGACCAACCCTTCGTTGGGCTGACCGGGCACGAGTCCGGGGCCGAGACGCCAATGGGCTTACTTTTTTCAGATCATCGAGGTTGTTTAGATCTAACGCGATTCTCGGCATGGGTTCTCCTAGCTCAGCAGGTGCCCGCGCTGGCTTCGCGGACATGAATTTTGGTCGCGAGAAATTTCTTAATCGTATCGATATTCGTCCTGGTATGCGCTGACAACGGCAGGGTGGTAAACACGCCGCCTTTCGCTAAGGCCAACGGCAACAGCAACTGATCCGCCAGATGCTCGCTAACGGGAGCGCTCGACGCCAGATAGCGCCGCGCCTTGGCGCAGGCGCGTTCCGCTACGGTTTCCGCACGCACGCCGAGCTCGCCGAAACCAGTGGAAATCTCGGTGACGCGGTCGCTCTCGATTTCCAACATGACGATATTACCCGGACCCGGTGACGAAACATGTTCGACTCTTACTTCGTCCTGCGTCAGCGCGAACTTTTTAGCGATGACGGCAAGCTCGCGCTCGCCGATGCTGCGCGGCAGGTTGGCCACCAGCGCGCGCGCGAGCTTGCGGCGCACTTGGCCGCGCTGGGTCAGATCGAGCGATTTCAACTGAGCGGCGGGTTGAATAGCAACTGTCATCGCGCCGCCGCCTGCCGGATAGAATCCCGCCTTGAGCAGTTCGCATTGAATGTTCGTGCCGATACGGTGTAGCACCGGCAAATAGACCTTCTCGCGGCCCTCACCGCCGCCAGATGCTGGCGCAACAGCCCCGGCCGCTTGCGACCGGCGCGAATCTTTTCGATACGAAACGGCGTGCGCGTCGCGCGACTGAGCGTCAACGCGGTGCGCAGAATCTGCCCGCCGCCTTCGTGGTAGGAACCGTCGATAACCAACATAAATAATTATGAAAGCGGAATTATGAAGGTGGAATTGTCCGAACTCTTCTTTCATACTTCCGCTTTCATCTTTCATCCTTTCAACTCGCGCCTCAAGCCTATCCTTTCACACACACCACCTGCCGCAGCGTATGCGCAATCTCGACTAAATCCTTCTGCGCGTTCATGACATCGTCGATGTTCTTGTACGCCATTGGGGTTTCGTCGATAACATTGGCGTCTTTTCGGCATTCGACGCCAGCAGTGGCTTTGATGTGATCGTCAATCGTAAAACGGCGCTTGGCTTCGTTGCGCGACATGGCGCGGCCGGCGCCGTGGCTGCAGCTTTCGAAGCTCTCGAGATTGCCGAGGCCGCGCACGATGTACGAGCGCGCCCCCATGCTGCCGGGGATAATCCCCATGTCGCCCTTGCCGGCGCGCACCGCGCCTTTGCGGGTGACGAACACGGCATGGCCGTAGTGCTCTTCGCGGGCGACGTAGTTATGATGGCAATTCACCGCCGTTTCAGTCAGTGAAAACTCCGGCAGCTCGCGGCAATTTTCCACCGCTTCGACCAGCTGCTCCATCATCAGTTTACGGTTGTACATGGCAAACTCCTGCGCCCAGTGCACGGCATCCACATAGTCTTCGAAGTGCTCGCTGCCTTCTTCGAAGTAAGCGAGGTCGCGATCCGGCAGATTCGCGATATGCTTGCGCATATCGTTGCGCGCCAGATCGATGAAAAAGGTCCCGATGCGATTGCCGACGCCGCGTGACCCGCTATGGAGCATGAACCAAACCCGGTCACTTTCGTCCAGGCACACTTCGATGAAGTGGTTGCCGGTGCCGAGGGTGCCCAAGTGATTCACATCATTGCCGCGATCTAAGTTTGGATACTTTTCCGTGATCGCTTTGTAGCCCATCTCGAGCTGGCGCCACACGCCGATCTGGCGCTTGGGGATTTCGCCCCACGCGCCGCGGTCGCCCTTGCGCCCGTTGTTGGTGCGTCCGTGCGGCACGCCTTTTCAATTGCCGAGCGCACGCTGCGCAGGTTGTCTGGCAGTTGGCTGGCGTTCAACGTTGTTCGCACCGCCATCATGCCGCAGCCGATATCGACGCCGACGGCGGCTGGGATGATCGCGCCTTTGGTGGGGATCACACTCCCTACAGTAGCGCCGATGCCCCAATGCACGTCCGGCATCGCCGCCACCCATTTGTAGACGAACGGCATGGTCGCGACGTTGCGCAGCTGCTTCTCCGCTGAACCTTCAATGGCGACGCCCTTGGTCCAGGCCTTGATGGGCACGCCATTCTCTGGCTGAATCAGGTTGTAGTTGCTCTCTGACATATTTCCCCCACGGGCGGCGACAAGTTCTTGAAGAAGCGTTTTCTCGTTGCTCTGTCCTGAGCTAGCGCAGTTGACTGCGCTTCAGGACTTGCACCCGAAGACCCGCGAGGCCATGCAGTTGCTTCGGCATTCGCCGCTAGTTTCAATATTCTATCGCTTTTCGCACCATTCTTTCTAACCGCATTTAGTGGCGACAAATTGTTGAAGGAAACATTGCTCTCCCGCTGAGCTATGGCCCGTTTGACGGAGCCAGGGGGAGTCGAACCCGCGACCCATGTAGTTATCTTCGGCATTCGCTACGTGCATCCCTGAGGGCAACCCGCCGGTTGCCCCTACAAGTTTCTGGGCCGACAAGTTTTTGTTGAGACATCCGTACTAGGGTTGTGATGTAATCCCAACAGCATTCGGCGCCACGATTTTCGTGGGGGCGACCGGTGGGTCGCCCTGGGTTTATCGGAGCTGACAAGTTTGTCGTCGAGACAGAACATGTCGCAAATGTAGTTTCGACTGCATTCAGCCCCGGTTAAAGTTAATTCAAACTCACGGCTTCGATCTCACCGACCCAATGATCGGCGTTCAGTGAACCTTGCGCAAAGCGCGCGATCACGTCGAATACCGCATCCGAGAAGCCGCCGCCGATATTCAAAATATCTGCGCGCTCCTGCGCTTGGGTCGTGGCGTACGGCTGCAAGTCGATGCAGACCAACTTTGCCGCCGGGTTGCGCGCCTTGAAGCGCTGCCACTCGGCCATCGTTGCTGTGCCGCGGCCATGGCCTGCGTCGATCCACGCCTCGTTATCGGAGACGAAGATCACCAGATCACCTTTGGCTTTGCGCTCGTTCAACTGCGCCAACGGCGCGCTGCAGTTGGTCCCACCGCCGCCGATGGCAGCGAGCTTGGCCGCATTGGTTATCACGCTATCGCGCGGGTTGAGCGCCAACGGCACGACGTCCTGCTCAAAGGGCAAGACCGCCGCCGACGGATTCTTGCGCACCACCGCGGCGGCGACCAGCGCCGCGACATCGATCGCCCGCACGGCGCTGGTTGCACCCTTGCGGTAGCCGGTGATCGCGCTCGACATCAAACCCGACACATCCGGGCAGACGTAGACCTTGCCGGCGAAGCAGGGCACGTTTGCGATCGCCACTTCCATGGCGTCCTGCAACGCCTCGGGGATCGCTCCAGGAATTGCTGCATCGGCCGTGGTGTAGGCCACCATCAACTGATACGGAAATGCCCGCGCCTTGCGGATCGCTTTCGGATCGCGCAAGCGCGCCGCGATCCTTTCCACCAAAGCCGCATCGGCAAATACGCCGTGGCGAGCAAAGGTGTTCAAGTTCATGCGGGTGGTCTGCCATGAAGCGCGCTCAGCGATTTTCTTCCAAGCCAAATCGCTCAAGTCCACCGCGGTCAACTTCATAAACGGCACGTCGGGAACCTCGGTGGTATCACCCGCCTTGAAAGCCTCGCACGCACGAACTACAGCCGGCAGCGACTCAGCATCGTGCGAACGCCCCAACAGGTAGCCGTACAGAGCTTCCTGCTCCTCAGTCTTCGGCTTCGGATGCACCATCTTGATCACATCTTCGATGGACGGATCCTGCCCGATGGCGGCGCGGAACAAGTCGCTCTCATCTTGACGGTCGAACCAGCTTTGCACCAGACGCTTAGGCGCCGTGCCCAAAGACTTCCGACCGACGGCGCCAGAGCGCAGGATCTGCACGAGGTTGCGCAGCATCTTGCCGTTGTCGATGACACGAACGAAGGTTGCCTGCATCAACTCAGTGTCGCGAGTCGACAACGACGCGCACAACAGCGCCGGCATGTCCTTCATGAGGCTTTGCTCGCGGCAATAGACCGCGGTCTTGGCGACGAACTCGGGATCGAGCCCGTTGCTCAAACCTAGAACCCTGTCTAGTTGCTCGCTTTCCGACGCATAGAAAGTCGCATTCAAACAGCCGGTCGCCCGCGAGCTGCGCCAACTGATGCTTGGGCGAAAACCTTGCCTCACAAATAGTGAAACAGCTTGTTTCGCAATCGTTGACTCCGTTGCGGCTTCATTGTTGTCAGCAACGTAAACCAAGGCTGCAGAAATAGAAAAGCGAATACACTTTACCTCCGCTACTGCACGCATAGTCTCGCTAAATCAAGCAGTTGTAGTTTTCCTTCCAGTATCCCATCGGTTGGCAACGCTCTTGCTCAGTGCTTCGCGGCAACGACGCGTCCGTGTGAAGTAAGTGCACGTTGGCAGTGATTACTGGCATGAGCGGCATGACTTTGTGCGCGCTCACTAACCGAATGCGAGAGGAGAAAGCAATGAAAATCGTGAGAGTACTGTTGATGGGATTATTCGTAAGTGCTCAAGCCAATGTTGTTCTCGGCAACGATGTGGCATCGGCACCGGGTTCATAAGGACGGTGATACTTGGCGGATTGAAATAAGCCGTGAAAATCAGCTGGTCTCTTCGACCGCAACGCTGGAGAAAACTATTGGGATTACGATCGTGCAGGGGCAACCGCGAATCTCTCAGATCGAGGGAAATCAAAAAACAGAGGTCCCGATACAAGCCGATGGGCCAGGTCAAACGACGCTGCGATGGATCGGCAGGAGCGAGCAACGACAGGATTTGAAGTTCCCCCTTTCAGTTGGCCAGAAGTGGAGCTACGAGTATAAAACCCGACCTGCCGGCGCGCGGCAAGATCAATCACGATCTGTGGAGGTGAATGTCGTTGGCATAGAACAGGTGACCGTGCCGGCGGGCGATTTCAAAGCCTATAAGTTGTGAAAACTGACCGCGCCAACCGTGCCAATTCCGGTACAAGCACGTCAACTTACTATTACAGCCCGGAAACGCGCAGCATCATCAAGAGCAGCACCGAGGCCGCCGCTGGGGTGGGTACGACTCAAAGTCATCTGATGAAGTTTTCACCGGCAAGTTGACCGAGGCATTCCGGAGTGATGGAGTGTTGGAGTCGTGGAGTAATGGGTTCCGAAAACCCAACACTCCAACACTCCATCACTCCGATACTCCATCACCCCATTTTTGGTTATCCCCAAAGCTCTTTGCTCGCGATGCGGGCGCCTTCGGCCATGGCTTGGAATTTGGCCCAGCCCACCTGCGGGTGGCCGACGCGTGAACCGATACCGCAGTCGGTGCCGGCGATGACGTTGTCCTTGCCGACGATCTTCGCGTAGCGCACGAGGCGATCGGCGATCGCTCGCGGGTGTTCGATGAAATCGCTGCAGTGGCCGATGACGCCGGGCATGAGCATTTTACGGGCGGGAAGTTTTACTTCCTGCCAGACCCGCCACTCGTGCTCGTGCACCGGGTTGGAAGCTTCAATCGAATAGCAGCTTGCGCGCACTTTGAGAATGATGTCGATGATGTCCTTGAGCGGCATGTCGTATTTGTGCGGCCCATGATAGCTGCCCCAGCACATGTGGAAGCGGATGCGATCTTCGGGCAAACCCTTGAGTGCGTGGTTGAGCGCGTCGACGCGCAGCTCTTGATATTTGCGGTAATCGGCCAACGACATGTCGGGAAACATCTGCCAAGCGTCGGCAAGATCGGGATCGTCGATCTGTAAGACGAAGCCAGCGTCGACGATGGCCTTGTACTCTTCGGCCATGGCGCCGGCGATGGCGAATAAATATTCCTCGTTGGTCTTGTAGTATTCGTTCTTCATCCAATGCTCCATCGTGCCGGGTGCGATGGCGGGGAGGAATGCTTCTTCATATTTCTTGCCTTGGAGGGCGGCTTTCAAGTTGGCGATGTCTTCTTGCACTTCTTCTTGGCCGACATACTTGAGTGGCTCCACCGCGTAGAACACGCGCGCATGATGGCCGATGGCCGTGCGGCCCCCACGGTTGAAATATTCCGTGAACTCTTTCATGTCGCGGCCAAAAATTGACGTCGGTTTGAAATTGAGGTCGGCGGTTCGCTCGACGAAGCCGCCGAGGCGCTCTTTGGTGTAGCGGGAAAAGTTCGATTTGCCGAGTTCGCCGTCGTTGACGACATCGATGCCGCACTCGATTTGTTTTGCGACCACTTCGGCGACTGACTCGCGCATGCGCTTGCTGAGCGTCGCTTTGTCGTAGGCTCTGCCCTCGTTTCGTGCCACCAACATTTCCATCAAATCTTTGGGGCGCGCCAAGCTGCCGACGTGGGAAACTAAAATTCTTTCCGTGCTGTGTTTCATATTATTCCTTCGCCTAGTCTAAATATCGCGTGTCCAGCAGGCCGATGCAAAACTCATAAGAATGCTTCGACAAGCCAGATGAATGGATTGTTTTCAACGATTTCAATCTCCGATCCGTTCGCCGCGAGTCAGTCGCAAGTTTTTAGCAGCCTAACCCTGATTACTCATCGCTGCGACGCGATCGAAGTGAAACTCTTCCGGAGCGAAGGCAACAGATATCCGCTTCGACGCCGTCCTGTAGGGGCGACCGGCGGTCGCCCGGCTCTGCGAATGGCGTTGGAAAGGTCGAAGATATACCAAGCCTCGGCGAATCAAACCGAACGATTCGCGCTGATGCCTTCGCTCCTCCAGAGGTCCACTTCGATCGACAGAGTGCCATGGGTTTTCCCCGTCGCATGAACAGTTCAGCCTAAGACTTCGCCGGCAGTGCCTTTTTGATTAACTCGCGTATCGTGTCCAACTCTTCGATCCATTCGGTCTTAATCCACAGATAGCGTCCGCCTTTGACGCGCTTCGCCGAATCCAGGACTTTGTCCTTGGCAATGTCTTCGCGCAGGGAGTCATATTGGCCGAAAGTTCGGGCGTTGTGATCGAGCCAGATGCTCTGGCCTTCTTTGGATAACAGCCAGTTCACCGCAACCTTCGCGGCATTTGGGTGAGGCGCGCGATTGAAGAAACTCAAGGTGCCGTTGTAGGTGGCGAGCGACGCGCCTTCTTTCATGTGGTTGGAAACGAACTGATTCACCGGCAGCCCCTGGGAAATCGCCTTGTCGACGTCGCGCGCGCCAAACCCGAGTGCGTATCTACCCGTGCTGAGCCAGTCGATCAACTGGTCGTCGGAGCGGACCACGGTCATGTCGGTTTCAGCGTAGAGCCGGCGGAGAAACTCCGGGCCGAGGTCGGGGTGTTTATAAAAATAGATTTGCGGCGTGTTGATCGGCCCGGCAACTAGCGGGTCGATGGTGACGATCTTTCCTTTCCACTTGGGGTCGAGAAGATTCCAATAGGAGCGAATCTCGTTGGCATTGACCATTTTGGTATTGAAAGTGATGTCGCCGGCGCGCGGCGTGCCCTCGAAGACAAAAATGTAGCGCCCCTCCGGGTCGTTGTAGTTGTGCTTGCGGTCGTACCAGACCGATTCGTTCACAACTTCGGGCCAAACCAACAAAGGTTTGATCGGCTCCAGGATTTTTGCCTTGTGGAAAACCGTCAGCGGCGTGATGTTGCCTGTGATGCAGAGATCGGGAATGTATTTGTCGCCGCGCCGTTCGTTCATGACACGCTGCCCTAGCTGAAAGCCGCGGCCAACGACCGTCGAGACTTTGATCTTGGGGAATTTTTTTTGGAAAGCTTCACGAAAGACTGACTCAAAGGCGGAGGTCATATAGATGTTTAGGCCGCCTTCTTCTTCGGCGGCTTTCACCGTCTTGTCCCAATCGGCTTGCCAACCGGGACGTGACTCGGCGCCGAATACGAGCGCAGGAGCAAACAACAGCGGCACTGCGAGCGCGCAGAGAAAATTCCCAAATACCCGAATGATCGAAATCATAAAATCCTTTTCAGGTTTGTTGATCGCAGCCTCTGTCAAAGTCTCGACAGTGGTTAACATCTCGCATGAAAAGCATGGAGCCCCAAGCCGCCATGCTAAGCTTTTGGCATCAGTTACCGATGAAATGATTTGAGAGAACTCTGATCACGCGAGCATTTCCAGAACAATCATGTTGCAGACGATTCCATTAAGCAATCCTAAGATCGGTGAAATCTTGGCTCGTGAGGGATTCTTGAGCAAAGAACAGCTGGCCCGCGGACTCGAGGCACAGAAGAAAGAATGTCCGACGATGCCACTGGGCAAGGTCTGCGTCGCGCTGGGCTTCGTTTCGACGCAGCAACTTGGCACTGTATTGATGAAGCACCATAAGCGCATTCCCCTCGGCGAGCTGTTGGCGCACCTGGGCTTGATCAACGCGGCACAACTTCAAGACGCCCTCGAACATCAGCGCAAACAGAACCCGCGTAAAAAGCTCGGCGCGGTGATGATGGAGAAGGGCTTGATCGATGAAGCCACGTTGATCCGGGCACTTTATGAGCAATCACAAAGCGACGGCAACGGTGCGAAACAGCCGCGCGGCAAGTTCGACGCTTTGGTCATAGCTGGGCGTTTGCAGCAAGCGGAGGTTGATGCCGCTCAAAAAGACGCGCAACGCATGGCCGTCCCGGTGGAAAATATTCTCATGGAACGCTACCGCGTCGGCCGCAAGGAAATCGGCGTGGCGCTGAGCGTGTACTATCGCTGTCCATTCATGGAGTTTGACGAGAAGCAGACTGTCGCCCGCGAGCAATTGCGCGGTGTCAACCTGAGCTATCTCAAAGCCAACTTCTGGGTGCCGCTGCGGGTGACGGACAAATCGGTCGTTGTGTTGCTTGACGATCCCTATGCGCACACAAAGGTTCAAGACATCCAGCGCCTGTTTCCAGGCAAAGAGATAGAGCGCCGAGTTGGATTGCGCGACGATATCTTGAGGTACATTAATTCAATCAACGGGCCAGCGGAGAGCAAAGCACGGGTCGAGTCCCTAAGCGCGATCTTGGGTCAACTGGAGGAAGCCGATTGGGATGAACAGAAAGAGGTTAAGGAAGAGGTTCTGGTCAACGAAAACGACAGCGGTGTCGTCAGGTTGGTGAACCAGATCATCTCGGAGGCTTCAAAACAGGGGGTGTCTGACATTCACATCGAGCCGCAGGGCGGGCAACTTGAAACGTTGATCCGCTTCCGCGTTGACGGCCGTTGTTTTGAATATCTGCGGGTCCCGTCCGCGTATCGTCGCGCCCTGGTATCGCGGCTTAAGATCATGGCGGGCATCGACATTGCCGAGCGGCGCAAGCCGCAGGACGGCAAGATCAAATTCCGCCTGCGCGACCGCAGCATCGAGCTGCGCGTCGCGACGATCCCCACGGCCGGCTTAGGCAACGAAGACGTTGTGCTCCGGCTGCTCACCGCGGAAAAACCGCTGCCCCTCGACGAACTGCACATGATCGCGCGCAACCTCCGTGAGTTTCGCACAATCTTGGCAAAGCCCTATGGATTGATTCTCTGCGTTGGTCCCACCGGTTCGGGAAAAACCACGACGCTGCACTCAGCCCTGAGTGCTATCAACGAAACCCATCGTAAGATCTGGACGGCGGAAGATCCCGTGGAGTTGACGCAGCCGGGGCTGCGCCAGGTGCAGGTGAATTCCAAAATCGGCTTCACATTCGCCACCGCCATGCGGGCGTTTTTGCGCGCCGACCCGGACGTTATTATGGTCGGCGAGATCCGCGATCGTGAAACTGCCGATGTGGCCATCGAGGCATCGCTCACTGGGCATCTAGTGTTGTCGACGCTTCACACCAATAGTTCCGTGGAAACGGTGACTCGCTTGCCGGAAATGGGCGTTGACCCGTTTAATTTTGCCGATTCGCTGCTCGGTGTGCTGGCGCAACGGCTGGCGCGCTGCATTTGTGAGAGCTGCAGGGAAAAGTATCACCCGACCCGGGATGAGTACGATGCCTTAATCTACGGCTACGGCGAAGAAGCCTTCGCTAAGTTAGAGATCGCATACGATGAGAGCTTTTTCTTATATCGTGGCAAAGGCTGTCCTGCCTGCCGCGACAGCGGCTACCGTGGTCGCATTGGACTGCACGAGCTCCTGATCAACACGGAAAGGGTCAAGCAATGGATCCACAGCCGCGCCACGGTGGCTGAGTTGCACAAGCTCGCGCTTGCCGAGGGCATGACGACATTGGTGCAAGATGGTGTCTTGAAGGTTTTGCAAGGCTGGACTGACTACAACCAAGTGAAAGCCGTTGCCATGCGTTAGCAAGGTCATCTCCTGACCTTGTCGATGCACCCACGCTTCGAAGTGGGGTTTCCAAAGGGCGGGGTTAGTTCCCAACCCGCGAATACTCTGGTTTTTTTCTCCTTCGGATTGCCTTTCGCTATCGGTGCAAGTACCGCTCGATGCTCTTTCTGTTTGTATAACCTTAAGAGCAAACGGATTCGAGCCATCCGATGTTCATGGATACATTGAAGCCTTGCAAATAATTCGCTTGCGGCGATTTCGTGCGTCGGACTATAGTTGCGCCGGTTCCAATCATCCCTCCACGGAGGCGCTATGCATGATCTAATTTTGAGGAACGGGCGAATTTACGATGGCTCCGGCATGCCGTCGTTCGTTGGCGACGTGGCAATCAAGGACGGCCGCATTGCGGCGATCGGCCGAGTCAACGAATCGGCAGCGCAAGTGTTGGATGTCTCCGGCCTTGCTGTCGCGCCTGGATTGATCGATTTTCACACCCACTTCGACGCGCAGCTCATGTGGGACCCGCTCGCGTCATCATCGAGCGAACATGGCGTGACCACAGTGGTCACCGGCAACTGCGGCCTGACGCTGGCGCCCTGCAAACCTGAGGGGCGCGATGCGCTCATCGGTACTTTCGTGCGCGTGGAAGCGATGCCGCGCCACACGTTGCAAGCCGGCATTCCGTGGGAGTGGACGACCCATGGTGAATATCTGAACGCTTTGGAGCGGCGACCGCTGGCAGTCAACGTCGCAACATTGGTGGGTCACTGCGCGGTGCGCCAGTACGTCATGGGTGAAGCCGCCGTCGAACGGGTTGCGAACGAGGGCGAGATTGACCAAATGGCGCAGCTTGTACGCGACGGTATGAAGGCCGGTGCGTTCGGCTTCTCGACCAATTCCAATCAAACCCACTATCGTGAAGACGGTAAACCGGTGGCGAGCCGCTTCGCGGATTTAAATGAGATCGCGCAGCTGAGCCGCGCACTCGGCGAGAGCCATCGCGGCGTCGTGCAGCTTACCCACGGCGCGTTTGCGACGCCGGAGCATGTTGCTCAGCTCAAGAGTTGGTACGACGCGATTCCTGGAGAAAGCGGCAGGCCATTGATCGGCGAAAGCATCCGCCATCGCTGGAGCGATCCTGATTTGTGGCGCAAACAGTTGGACGACGTCGAAGAGCGGGTGCGCCGCGGCGCGGCGGCCTATGCGATGACTTCGACGAGATTAGCGATCAGGCGTTGGAATTTGAAAGAAGGCGATCGCTTCGATGCACTGCCGAGTTGGAAGAACGTGATGCTGCTGCCGCTGGCTGAGCGAAAAGCGCAGCTACGCGATGCCGGCGTGCGGGCGCGGCTTGCCGGTGAGGTCGGCGATCGCAAATTCCGGCTTAACTTCTCGCGCCGCTGGGATTTAGTGTTCGTCAATAAGACCAGTTGGAATCAGAACTATCAAGGCAAAAGCATCGCCGAAATTGCCCATTTGCAGGGCAAGTCAGATGTCGATGCCCTCTTCGATCTTGCCCTGAGCGAAGAGCTCGAAACTGTCTTCGAAGATTCTGTTACCCAAGGGGACGAGAAGGCCGTGCGAGAGATCTTTTGCAGTCCGTATGTGCTGCTCGGGCAGTCCGATGCCGGTGCCCATGTCGCCAACGGTAACCCGGGCTTTGGCTACGCGACCTTTTTGCTGAGCTATTGGGTGCGCCAGCGCGGTGTTATGCCGTTAGAAGAAGCGGTTAAGAAACTAACTTTCATGCCGGCGTCGGTCTTTGGCTTCCACGACCGGGGACTCTTGCGCGCCGGTCTGGCAGCTGATGTCTTCGTCTTCGATCCCGCGACCATCGATCAAGAAAAACCTGAGCGTGTGAACGATCTCCCCGAAGGTGCGCCGCGTTTCATTCAACACGCCAAAGGCGTTCACTGGACGATCGTCAACGGCAAGCTGATGATGCAAAACGGCACGCACACGGGGAGTTTTGCGGGGCAGGTGCTGCGGAGCTGCTGAGAAGGAAGCGCTCCGGAATTTCTCGCGCAAAGAACGCAAAGTTCGGAGTAGGGGCGCGATTCATCGCGCCCGCCCTGACGATATGAACGGCTCCCATTCTCACCTGCTTAGAAAGTCACCGTCCCCGGCGGCGCGTCCAGGTCGAACGTGCGCGCGACCATCGAGATAAAATTGTAGTGAGCGACCAAACCGACGGCTTCGACCAAGCGCTCATTGCCGAGCTCTTTTTGCACGCGGGCGAACATCTCATCGGGCATCTTGCGCTCATGTAAAAGAGTGCGGGTCATTTCAACCACCAGGCGCTCGTGCGCGTTCAAGGCATCGAGATGCGTGTTGGCGCGCAAAGTCTCCAGCGCTTCCGGGCGCATGCCGACTTGCTTGGCGCGAATCTCATGGCGGCTCCACGGGTAGCGCACGTTCATGGCCCGCGCGATGGCGAGAATGATCAGCTCTTTGTCGACCGGGTCGAGCTTGCCGTGATTGCGGAAATGGTCTTCAACAGCCGAGAAATGCGCAGCCATCTGCGGCGAGTGCATCAGCACCGCGTAGGGGCCGCCGCCAGGCGTGCGCCCGGAGTAAATGCCGTCCCAGAGTTTTTGGTTTTCCGACGAGAGTTGCTCGCGCGTCAGGCTTGGTAGTTGGCCCATTGGTCCTCCGGTTTGTTAACGAGATCTGACGGATCCTATCGATCCGGCCGATCGGTCGGATCATTTTCGCTATTTCAGTTTTTTCCTCAGCTCGGGGAGAAAGCCTGTCGACTCCAGGTTGCGCACAAAGCTCGTGTCGATCACCTCATTGAGATCGACCTGGGTGATCTTCGGGTTGATGCGCGCCAAAATGCGCTGCACCGACTTGAACGCTGCGGCGTTGGGCGCCATGTCCAGCGTGGTCATTTTGCGCAGCACTCGGTACGACCCTTCGATGACCTCGGGCTTGTTCAATCGCAGATTCTTGGCCACGACCCTGGTCACGTCCGCCTTGTTGTTATCGTCGAGGATGTAGGCGACCGACTCGGCAAGCGCGCGCGTGACGCGTTGATAGAAGTCGTTGCGGCTGGTGACCGATTCCTTCAGCCCGCAGATCTCCGGCCCCTGGTAAGGTGCGGTGATTTCAGCGGCATCGATCAACGATTTGAAACCCTGCGGGTACAGCGTTTCGCTCAGGCCGTAGGTGATCACGCCGAAGTCAATATTGTTGGTTATCATCGCTTGGGCCATGGTCGCTTCGTCGCCGATGATGCGCACCTTGATGCCATACTTATCGGGATCGACGCCCAGATGATCGAGAATGATCATCGTCTGCAGCCACAAGCCGCCGCCGATGCTTTGGACGCCGACGGTTTTGCCGCGCAGATCTTCCGCATGGCGCACTTCTTTGCGGACCATGAGATTGCGGGGAATTTTATTGACGGGACCGGCGACACAAGTCATCTTGATGCCACCCGAGACGGTGCTGAGGATGGTTGACTGCGCAGCCCAGACCGCTTCGACTTCTTTCGCGACAGTGGTCGCGATGCTCAAAGCGCCGCTGCGCACCTGGATCATCTGCGCATCGATGCCGTATTTCTTGAAGAAGCCGCGCTCGCTCCCGATCCACATCGAACTCGCAGTTTCGTTGAAGCCACCGTAGGCGACTCGGAAACGCTCTTGGCCATGGGCGGCAACGTCGAGCAAGACAACGGCAAGCAGCGCGAGTAAACTAGACGAAAATCTACGCATGGGTTCTCCGGTCCACGAACAATGTACGTATCGCGATGTAACGCACTCGTGCGAAGGCTGTCAAGGCGGGCGGCATTGGTTGACAGCGGCGCGTGAATGCCAGTAAGAAACAGTTCCGGGTTTCGCGTTTCGGGTTTCAAGTTCTCACTCGGTTCAAGATTGTTTCGCCACACGGTGGTGAGCGAGTCAACGGCGCTAACTCTACGTCAACAGAAAGGCAGAAGAGATTATGAAAATAGCTATCCTCGACGATTATCAAGACGCGTTTCGCAAGCAGAAAGCCGTGGCAAAGCTTGCAGGGCATGAGATCGTTGCGTTCACCGATACGGAGAAAGATCCGGCGCGTTTAGCTGACCGGCTGAAAGACGCCAACGCCCTCGTTCTGACGCAACAGCGCTCGAGTTTCCCGCGCGCGGTCATCGAGCGGCTGCCTAATTTGAAAGTGATTTGCCAGACCGGCTCCGGCACCGCACACATCGATGTTGCTGCCTGTAGCGAAAGGGGCGTTGCCGTCTGTGCTGCCGGCTCGGGGCGGTCGAATTCGACTGCCGAGTTAACCTGGGGCCTAATTCTGTGCTCGCTGCGCAAGTTGCCGTTCGAGGTCAAGCAGCTCCGCGAAGGGAAATGGCAGTCAACCGTCGGCGTGGAAGTGAGGGACAAGACGTTGGGAATCTACGCGCTTGGCAAAATCGGTGGCATTGTCGCCGCCGTTGGCAAAGCCTTCGGCATGCGCGTAGTCTGCTGGGGGCGCGAGACCACCAAAAAGCGGGCCGCGGAGGCGGGTTATGAATTTGCCGCCAGCCGCGAAGCGTTTTTCTCCGAGTGCGACGTGATCAGTTTGCACCTGCCGCTCAACAAAGACACTCGCGGCATCGTCAAAGTAGCAGATTTGAAGCGCATGAAACCGACAGCACTATTCGTCAACCCAAGCCGCATGGGATTGGTGGCTGACGGCGCATTGGTCGAAGCGCTGAAGAGCGGTCGGCCGGGCTTGGCCGCCACTGACGTGTACGAGGAAGAGCCGGTGGTCGGGGCGAATCATGCGCTGCTCAAAATGGACAACGTGGTTTGCACGCCGCACCTCGGCTACGTCACCGAGGAAGGCTATCACAATTTCTACACGACGATCATCGACGAACTGGCCGCATTCGCTGCGGGGAATCCGATCAATGTCGTGAATGCGGATGCGCTGAAGAAGTAATGCATCTGACTTCCCCCTTTGAAAAAGGGGGGGTAGAGGGGGATTTGTAGTTTGTGCGCGCAAGAAAATCCCCCCTTGCCCCCCCTTTTACAAAGGGGGGAATCATAATTGTTCGGGGGACTGTCTTAATGGCACTAAGAAAAGGGGCAGATTACATCAAAGGGCTGCGCGACGGCCGTGAGGTCTGGTACGCCGGTAAGCGTATTTTAGACGTGACGACGCATTCGGGCTTTACCGGCACGATCAAAACGCTGGCTGACTTGTACGATCAACAACACGATCCAAAAAGCCGCGATATCATGACGCTGGATCACGAAGGCGAACGGATTTCGTACAGCTACTTGCCGCCGAAGAACGCCGAGGAGCTTTTACTAAAGCGGCGCAACATCGAATATTGGGCGAAGGCGACGTTTGGCCAGATGGGGCGCTACCCCGAATTCGTTGCTGAGCTAATCGTTGGTTTGTTTGACTGGTCGACTATTATCGAGAAGACCAACAAACAGTGGGCGGAGAACGCTCGTGCCTACCATCGCTATGTCAGCCGCAACGACTTGTGCCTGACTCACGCGCTTACGGATCAATACTACGACCGCACCAAGCCGGTGGGCGCGCAGGAAGATCCTGACCTGATATTACATATCGTCGGCGAGAAGAAAGAGGGTGCGGTGGTGCGTGGGCTGCGCACGCTTGCAACCCTGGCGCCGATCTCTGACGAAGTTATCGTTTACCCGAACCGGCCGCGCGAAGCCAACGAGCAAGACTATGCGATAGCCTTTGCGATTCCGATGAATGCGCCGGGATTGAAGATCCTCTGCCGCGATCTCTACGCCGAACACGCCGACCCGGAGCGACAACCGCTAACGACACGCTTCGACGAGGTCGATGCGGCGTTGATTTTCGACGATGTCGTCGTGCCGTGGGAGCGGATTTTCGTTTACAAAGATCCGAAGCTCTTGGCCGGTATCAACTACATTCACACCTGGGGACAGTACTCGACGATGCTGCGCTTGATCACCAAGCTCGAGGCTTTTCTCGGTGTCGCGCAGTTGCTGACGGAAATCGCCAAGCGCAACACGACCGCGCCGTCGCAGATCCTATTGTCGAGCTTGATGCAGGACATTGAAATCCTGCGCTGCTGCATGAAAGTCGCCGAAGAGACCGGCTATCGCAGTGCGGGCGGCACCTGGGCGCCGACCCTGAGCGCGGCCTACCGCGTGCACAGCATCGAAGCCTCCGACCGGGCAGAGAGGACGATGGAAGGTTTGTTAACTAGTACGCTCATGCTGAGCGGCGGTGCCTCGGACTTATCTAACAAAGACATCGGTCCGTTCGTCGAGCGCTATTTTCGCGGTGGCGCGAAGGATACGAAAGAACATTTACGTTTGATGGCGGTTGCCGCCGACATGGTGATGACGCCGTTCGGCAAGCGCAGCCAACTCTACGAGCGCTTGCAAAGCGGCGAAGTGGACCGGATGCGCCAACGACTCTATGGCCAATACAACGATCAGGCGCCGGCAGAGCGCATGAGGCAGTTTGTTAGAGGCATGGGAGATTGAAGAAGCAACAGTCGGTAGGCAACAGGCAACAGCTTGCTGGGGGCGCGCATGTTACAGATGTTTTTGATGTTTCCTTTACCTTCGTGATCTTCGTGCCCTTCGTGGTGAATATTTCCCCTCCGAACCTTTGCGTCTTTGCGAGAGATTGTTCCGGTCGGTTGCGGCTGTGCCGCCCTAGCCCGGATTATTCATCGCTGCGGCGCGATCGAAGTGAAACTCTTCCGGAGCGAAGGCAACAGATATCCGCTTCGACGCCGCCTTGTAGGGGCGACCGGCGGTCGCCCTGCTCTGCGAATCGCAGTGGAAAGGTCGAAGAAATGCCCAGCATCGGCGAATCAAACCGAACGATTTGCGCTGATGCCTGCGCTCCTCCAGAGTTCCACTTCGATCGACACAGTGTCACGGGTTTTCCCGGTCGCATGAATAATTCGGGCTAGGTGCTCCGTGGTGATGTATCTGAATCCACTACCGTGGATTAAAATCGCTCAACACGAGATCGATCACGCTCAGTTTCTTTTCCTTTTCGCACTGCATCGCTAAATCGATGGCGCCTTTGATGGCGCCCGGGTCGCTCACGCGCACGCCCTCGCCGCCGTGGGCTTTGGCGTAGTGCTGGTAGTCGGGCCGCGGGCCGATTTCGGCGCCGAAGTGGACGCCGGTGTTTTTCGCGGCGCCGGTGGGGAAATATTTGATCAGGCTGGTTTCCATCGACAGATAGCGGCCGTTGTTGAAGACGACGGCGTGGATCGGCAGGCCGTACTCTTCCGCGACGCCCAAGCAGGACGGCACGGCGTTGTAGTGAAAGGCGCCGTCGCCGATCAGCGCGAAAACCGGCCGTTCGGGCATGGCGAGTTTGACGCCGAGCGCGTAGCTCAAGCCGACGCCAAGGCCGCCAGTGATGCGAGCGAAATAAGATTGCGCGTCAGTGCGCGGGATCATTTCTTGAATCAAACCGCGGTAGACGGTGGTCTCTTCGGAGATCACGGAATCGGCCGGCAGCGCTTCGCCGAGCGCGTGGATGGCCCAACGCGGGTCGAGCGGGCTGGCAGCCGCGTGTTTCTTGGCTTCATCATGCAGCTTGCCAAAATAGCTTTCATGCTGCTCTTTGGCCCGCGCTGCGCGCTGCGCGTATTCTTTGCGATTGGCCGCGACTTGTTCTGACGCGCTGCCCTTCTTGATCAGCTGATCGAACGTCGAAGCCGGCGGCGCGACCAATGCGAGGTCGACGTTGTAGCCCCAGTAGGGCAGACGCGAGACTGGAAATTCTTCTGTGATGCTGATGATTTTTGCGTTCTTCGGTGTTTTGCTCGCCGGGTACCACGGCGTGACCGATTCGACCATGAGAATCAGGTCCGCAGCCTCCACCGCTTTGGGGTCATGGTGCAGGTAGAGTGGATGGGTGCGCGGAAAGTTCAGGAACGCCGGCCGATAAGTCTCCATCACTGGAATGCCGAACAACTCACAAAACTCGACGAACCTTTGCACGGCGACCGGGTCGCCGCCGACATGTTCGGTCAACGCGAGCGGATTTTTCGCCGCCGCGATCATGTTGAGCGCGCGATCGATCGATACGTCGTCGACGCGCGCAGCGCGCACGACTTCGTTCGGCTTTCCGTGGTCGATGTCGTTCACTTGCTCCATCATGCACTCGAACGGAATCCCAACCAGCACCGGACCCGCCGGCGGCTCGACGGCGATGCGCACTGCGCGTTCGATCGTGGGACCGAGCAGTTCAGCGGACGAAATGCGGTCCGCCCACTTCACGCAGCTACGGAGTAAATCGGGCGAGCCGCCGAGATCGGTCAGATCATGCAGCCATTGGCCGCCGGGATCGGCGACTCTGGTGTTCTCGCCATAGGCAGCAATCTCGCCGGTGAGAATGACCATCGGCGTGCGTTCGTGCAGCGCGGCGCGCATGGTCATGGCGCCGTTCAACGGCCCAGCGGTGGCGTGCAGCATGACGACCTGCGGCCGATTCGTTACTTTTGTGTAGCCGGCAGCCATGGCGACAGCGACCGCTTCGTGGCGGCAGTTGATGTATCCCGGATTCTTCGCGCCGCGCGCCGCCGCTTCCGCGAGCGCTTCCCACATGGGCGGCCACTCGGAACCCGGAGAGGAAAAAATGTATTCGACGCTGCTTCGCTCGATCGCTTTCAACATCGCTTGTCCGCCGTGCATGATGGTTCTCCTTGGGGGATTGATTATCGTGTTATAGTGCGACTTTGCCGGACCATCAAGCCGTCGAAGTCTGTGTTGTAATCCGCGACGGCAGCGCGTAGCGTGAAGGCTCAAGCAAACTTTTGTGCGCTTGGGAGGTCTTGTGAATTGTGTGAGTACGCTAAAGCTTGCCGTCTTTATCGTGGTTGGCTTTTGGTTCTTTGTCGACCATCGTGCCGCGCCGGCTGCTGAGTCTGGAGTCGCGGTTCAGAATGGTTCGGTGGTTTCGATGGAGTACACGTTGACAGACGACAAAGGCCAAGTGATGGACACCAGCAAAGGCAAGCCGCCATTGGTTTTTACCAAGGGCAGCGGCCAGATCATCCCTGGTTTGGATAAAGAACTCCTCGGCATGAAAGTTGGCCAGGAAAAAAAGGTGCAGGTAAAGCCGGAGGATGGCTATGGTCCCGTGAACCCGGCGGCATTTCAAGAAGTTCCCAAAGACAAATTACCGCCCGAGGCACTCAAAGTTGGGACCATGCTGATGGCCAGCGGGCCGCAAGGGCAGCCGATGCCGGTGCGCGTCCATGAGATCAAGGATTCGACCGTAATCGTCGACTTCAACCATCCGATGGCTGGAAAGACGCTCTTTTTTGACATCAAGGTTGTCGATATCAAGAAAGCCGGGGATAAAGCGGCACCCAAGAAACAATAGCGAGTCTGCCATGCCCTACAGCACAAACCACGGCGTCAAAAGCTACTACGAAGTCTCGGGCGAAGGCTATCCGCTGGTCTTGATGCATGCCAACCCGTTTGACCGGCGCATGTTCATGTACCAGGCGGCGCACTTTTCGACGTTTGTGAAAGTGATCAACATCGATCTGCGCGCCTACGGCTATTCTGACAAGCCGGCAACGCCGATCACGATGAACGATCTGTGCGACGACGTGGTCGCCGTGTGCAAACAGGAAGGCGCGCGCGAAGCAGTTTTTGCCGGCGTCAGCGTCGGCGGTGTCATGGGCTTGCAGTTGGGGCTGGACCATCCGGAGATTTTCAAAGCGCTGATTCTAGTTGGCTGCAGCAGCATGCCGGGCGACCGCTACGGCAGCCGCATCGATGGTTACATGAAGCAGGGCGTTGAGAAATTTCATATCCAGCATCTCACCGACCTGGTGAGCAAAGACTTTCCGCAGACAATATTGGGCAAATATTTGTTGGGCATGCACACTGAGATGGACGCCGAGCTCAGCGCGCCAGCGATTGCCGAAATCTTCAATGCGTTACAGAACCGCGATCTCACCGCGCGCTTGCCCGAGCTTAAAATGCCGGTGCTGATCATGAACGGCGAGTTCGACAACTCGCTCAAACGCAGCAAAGAGATGAGCACGCGCATCGCCGGGGCGGTGCATCATACGATCCCCGGCGCCGGGCATGCTTGCTGTTTGGAAGATCCCGCAACCTTCGATGCTCACATGCTCCAATTTCTCAGGAAGCACGGCTTCATAAAACCGTAGGGGCGGGTCTGAGACCTGCCCGCGGTCGTTGCGCGATCATGATCGTAAAAAGTATTGCCATCGCATTTGCCGTGATCGCCCTTGTTGCTTCGGTACATGCTTCGGAGTGGAGAGAAAAAGCCGAAGCGGAAGGCAAACTCACCTGGTACGCCTCACTCGGCGCGACCGACGCGCGCCGCATTATCGATCGCTTCAAAGAAATTTATCCAAAAATCGACGCGCAGTTTTATCGCGCCGGCGATGCGCAGTTGATGGAGCGCATTCTCGCCGAGGCGCGGGCCGGCAAGTTTGAATGGGACATCGTCAGCACGACCGGCTTTTATGCGCACAATTTGAAAAAGCGCGGCCTGTTGGCGGCCTACGATTCGCCGGAGCGAAAGTTTATTCGCACCGGACACAAAGATCCCCAGGGGACGTGGACTTCGGTTTACACGAACTACACGGTGCTCGGCTACAATAGCCGGCACGTCAGCCGCGACAACGTGCCCAAGTTGCACAGCGACTTGCTCAAGCCAATGTGGAAAGGCCAAGTGGGCATCGTGCAGACCGCCTACGAATGGTTTGCCGTCATGCTGCAAGCCATGGGGCAGGAGAAGGGTTTGGTCTTCATGCGTGAGTTGGCTAAGCAGCAGCCGCAACTCCGCAACGGCCGAACTTTGTTGGCGCAGCTCATTGCCGCAGGAGAGGTAAACTCGGGATTGGCCGCTTACTCGCAGAACTTTGAAACGTTGAAGCGCGACGGCGCGCCGGTGGATTGGGTGCCGCTCGATCCGGTTTACGCGAATTTGAATCCGCTGGGCCTGTCGGCGAAAGCGCCGCGCGCGAACGCTGGCAAGCTGTTCATCGATTTTGTTTTGTCGAAGACCGGTCAGGAGACGATCCGAGCGCAGCGCCGCGTGCCCGATCGCATCGATGTCTTACCCGATCCGCCGAAACTCGCGCAGGGGTTCACGGCGGTTTTTACCGCCGAGCAGGTTTACGAAAACTTCGATCGCTACGTGAAGCAGTTTCAAGAGATCTTTGGCAAGAACTGACCTCAGTTTCCAAGCCCAATAAAAACATCCGACTCCCCTCCTCCTTGGAGACTGTGCCGTAATCGTCATTCTGAGCCAAAGGCGAAGAATCTGCTTCATGCAACTGCGCGCAAAAGCAGATCCTTCGCTGGCGCTCAGGATGACAAATCGCGGGATTCTCGCATTCCGGCACAATTCCCAAAGCGGAAGACCTCGTGCTAACTGAAACTGAGAATCATTTCCGATACCACTGCCGTTGCCGCCGTAGGGCACGCGGTTTCAAGTCCAAGATTTTCACTTCAAGTGTGTCGCCGGTTCTCACTGTTGTTGCAATTTGTGAATAGCCCGTTGTAAGACGAAAGCACCTATGCCGTTGTACGAATACCGTTGCAGAAGATGCCAAAGCCTGACCGAGGCTTATTGGCCAAGTGTGAATAGTGCTGCGCGAGCCGTGAGATGCGAACAATGTGGCAGCCACGCGACAACGAAAATCATTTCCAACGTCAGTTTCAAGATTGCCCAGGGGGCGATGTATAACGACGAGTTTCTTCATCGCGCCAAGCCGTTTCTGGGCAAGCAGAAAGAGACGGCTGAGATGTTTGCCGAGGCAAAAGGCTCCGAGGATGCCAAGACTTTTCAAATGGCCGAACGAATCGGTAAACGCATTGACAGGGCACTGGCGCGGCGAGTGCCGCGCTAGTGCCCTGAATTCCAGATTGCAGATTTCAGATTCCAAATAGTGGGATCGAATTTCGAACCTTGAACGGGAGAGCCTATGTGGAACGGATTCAAAGTCATCGACGCCGACGCGCATCATCACGAGCCGCGTGACATGTGGGATCGCTACCTGGAGCCGGCTTACAAAGATCGCGTGCCGAAAGTCATTGGTATGCAGCGCAATTTTTACGTCTATGCCAAAGACGAAAAGTTGGACGACGCGCTCAATTCCGGTGGCGCGATCCCCGCGCATCACGATCAGTGGATGAAAGACAAGTACGGCGTGGCCTATGATCACTGGTGGTCGCCGGAGGTTCGGCTGAAAGACATGGACCGCTTTGGTTGGGACATCCAGGTGATTCTGTCGACCAACGGCAACCGCGTCATGGAAACGGCGCTGAAGAGGCCCGACGTCGGTGCCGCGATGGCGCGCGCCTATCACAACTGGTGCCGCGACTATTGCAGCACCGATCCGGCGCGTTTGAAGTTTACCGCGACGCTGCCTGCCAGCGACAGCTCGATGATGCTTACCGAGGCGCGCCGCGCTGTGGAAAAGCTCGGCGCGGTCTCGGTGCGCAACCCTCTGTTGCCCGAAGGCAAATGGCTGCACGATCCCGAGTACGATGGCCTGTGGCAGATGGCCAGCGACTTGGATTTTCCGATTTCTGTCCACGGCGAGTCACGCCACCGGCGCGCCGCGCCGTTTCGTCCTCTTGCCGTGCACGGCGGCCAGGAAGGACCGTTTGCGGCCCTCGATCACATCATGGGCTTTCCGATGGATAACATGATCACGTTGGCGCACTACGTGTTTACCGGCATTCTAGACCGCTATCCGAAGCTGCGACTGGGAATTTTGGAAGCCAACGCCGGTTGGCTCAATTTCTTCCTGCCGCGCATGGACGACCACTCGCACGGCCGGCGCGTCATCTTGGGTCAAGGTTTGCCGATGAAGCCGAGCGAATACGTCAAACGCCAATGCGTGATCTCCGCCGATCCGGATGAACCGGGGCTCGATGACATCGTCAAGTTTTTTGGCGATGACAATCTAGTGTGGAACACCGATTATCCGCACCCCGACGCACCGGATCCGGAGAAAGTCTTACCGTGGTTTGAGGCGCAGCCGATCTCGAACGAGAGCAAGCGGAAAATCTTGTGGGATAACTCGATCCGACTCTACGGGCCGAGGTTGCTGGAGAAGAACCCGTGAGAAATCCCTCGGAGTCCTTCGACAAGCTCAGGACGAACGGAAAGAGAAAAGCGTTGGGTAAGTTATCCGGTCATCAAGTTGTCGAAGCATTCTTCGATTCCGTGCTGAAGCCTCGTTTAAATGTAGATGCCTCACACATGGATCTCATTCGCCCAGCACTTTCTTCATCCGCTCCAACACCGCCGGCGGTTGGCTCATGACTTCCTTGGCCAACCGCTGCATTTCTTCGCCGCCGACCGGTTCCAGCTCGTAGTTGCGTTTTTCCGCTTCGACCTTCAACTCCGGGTCTTTGAGCGCGCTCGCCACGCCAACGCGCAACTGTTTGGTAATTTCCGGCGCCATGCCGGCGGGCCCAACCAATGGCCTGCCGAAGAATCCTCCGGCTAGAATCACTGTCGCGACGCGGCGCGACTGCTCACTGGTTTTATACTGATCCATCAACTCGTGAATTGTCGGCGTGTCCGCCAGCCGGGGGTCGCGCTTGCGCGACGACTGGGCCACGCTATGAACGAATTTGTTTTTCCTCCAGGTGTGAAACGGTTCGCGCGCCATGAACGATTCGATGGTCATGGCCCGGCAATGGATCTCTCCTTTCTCGACGGCGAGGTCGATGGGCCCGCCGCCTTGGTAGCCAAGCACGATATTGAACTTGGCACCGACGGTTTCTTCCAGCAGTTTGGGAAAGTAAAATCCAGTTCCGGCTGCGCCGCCGGAGCCGCACTTGGGCGGCTCGCTCGCTTTGCGCACATCCTCGATGGTTTTATAGGCGCTGTCGCTGCGCATGTAGAGATGGTGCTCGCTCGGCGCGGGCGTGCCGATGAAGCTGTATTTGGCCCAGTCATACTTGACCTCTCTGCGGGCGACCAGTTGATCGAAGTAAAGCGTCGGCGCAATCCAGCCGAGTGTGAGACCATCGGGTTTGGCGACGCCATAGACATAGTTGGCTGCGATCATCGAGCTGGCCCCCGGCATGTTCTGTACGATGAAGCTGGGATTGCCGAGGATGTATTTGCCCATATGGCGCGCGATCAGCCGCGGCCAGAGGTCGTTAACGTCGCCGGCGGGATAGCCAGTGACGATGCGGATGGTCTTGCCCTGATAGTAGGGAGCCTGAGGGTGCACAACTCCAGCGAGCAGCGCTATCCAAAGCAGCGCGGCAAGGACTTTTGTCATATCTGTTCTCCTTTGCAGAGGCCGCGATTCCGCTGCAGGCTATTACAGAGGGCGCGGCGCCGTCAATTCAGTTAGGATCTCTTCCGTTATAATGCTTGACGGTTTGCTGAACTTTCGCGTAGCCTAGTGAGGGGGCACAAAGGAACCCATGAATTATTTCCTGCGAATTATTGTTGTGAGCTGGGTCTGCCATTGCGCCGGCAACGCTGTGGCGCAGGAGATTGTTACACTGCCGACCCGGCCCCATGTGACCCAGTCTTTTTTTCTCACCAGCGCGCCGAAACGGACCGAGGCGATGGTCGTGCTTTTTCCCGGCTCGGGCGGCGCGATTCGCCTGCGCGACGAGGGCGGCAGGCCAAGATTTGACAGCGGCAATTTTCTCGTGCGCAGCCGCAGCGAATTTATCAAATATGGCGCCCGAGCGGCGATCATCGATGCGCCGTCGGATCAGCAAAGCGGTTGGGGCATGAGCGATGAGTTCCGGTTGGGCGAAGAGCACGCCGCAGACATCGGCGCTGTGATCGACGATTTGCAGCGGCGCTTTTCGAATCTGCCATTATTTTTGATCGGCACGAGCCGCGGCACAATCTCGGCAGCGGCGCTCGGAGCCCGCTTCGGCTCCCGGATCGCCGGCGTCGTAATGACGGCCTCGCTATTTCGCGCCGTGCCGCCGAGATCCAAAGAGCCCGGCCCCGGGCTCAGTCGTTTCGATTTCGCAACGATTCGCGTTCCACTCTTGTTTGCGCATCACGTCAGCGATCAGTGCCAGTTTACCCCCTACGGCGATGCGGCGCGGCTGTCGGAAAAATACCCGTTGATCTCCGTTTTTGGCGGTGACACGCCGCAATCCGGCCCTTGCGATGCGCGCAGCCAGCACGGCTTTCTCGGTAAAGAAAACCAAACCGTCGAGCAGATCGTCAACTGGATGTTGAAGAAGCCATTCCAGACCGAAGTAAAGTAGGAGGCGCTATGGCAACCGTGCCGCTCAAGACCGTCGATCGCGTCGAAATTCTCAGCGTGATGGACAACTCGATCGATGTATTGATGGGCAACACACCGGTGGCCAAGCGGCACAAACGCGGCAGCGACGCGCACAAAGGGCCGCAACTTCGCGCCGAGCATGGCGTGTCGATGCTCGTAACAACCTACTCGGGCGGCAACAAGGATTCTTTTCTTTTCGACACCGGCGTCACCGTGGACGGCGTGCTGCACAACATGGACGTGCTCGGCATCAAGGGCAACGAGCTTCACTCGGTAGTGCTGAGCCATGGTCACACCGATCATACGCGCGGTTTGTTGGGTTTCATCAAACGCTATGGCCGGCCCAGAGTGCCGATCGTGCTCCATCCTGACGCCTATTTAAAGCGCAAGAACGTCCACGGCGACGGCCATGAGTCGGAACACATTCCACCGAGCAAGAAAGATTTGGAAGCGGAAGACGTGCAAATCGTCGAAGAACGCGGCCCGACGATGTTAATCGGCGGCAACGCGCTGGTGACGGGACAGATCCCCCGCACTACGGCGTTTGAAAAAGGCAGCCCCAATCAAGTCGCGCTGATCGACGGCAAATGGCAGCCCGACCCGTGGATTCACGACGATCAGGCGATTGTCATCAACGTCAAAGACCAAGGCCTGGTCGTGCTGACCGGCTGCGGCCACGCCGGTGTGGTCAATACTTTGAAGTGTGCGCGGGAGATGACCGGCGTTAAGCAGATTCACGCGGTCATCGGCGGGTTTCATCTCACCGGGCCGATCTTTGAGCCGATTGTCCAGCCCACCGTGCAAGCGCTGCGCGAGTTCAATCCCGCCGTGATCGTGCCGCAGCACTGCACCGGTTGGAAAGCGACCCATTTGATCGCGCGAGAATTTCCTGACGCGTTTACGCCGAATAGCGTGGGCACGACGATGGTGATCGGCGGGTAGTTCTTGGATGCAGCGGTTTTGCGAAGGCCACGGATGACTGGCCTGAGAGTGCTTCACGCGGTAAACCTCAAGCCAGATCATCTTTCTATGCGGACCTTGCTCGCACAACCGGTGCGGCTAGTCTTTTCCCCAACCGCTGACGACCGTCGGGCGCAGCTGGAACTGTACCCGGCGCTCTCCAGGAGCGCGATAGGGGTATTCTTCCACTCCGAGATACTTCTTGGCGAGGCGGTTGATCCCGGCGCCGGCGCCCTCCTCCTCGCTAACGACTTGGACCACGCGGCCGCGCAGGCCGAGATTGCGGTAGGGGTTTTCAGAATCAACGACGCTGAGCGCGACCGGGCTGCCGAGGCGCAGCACGTTGGCCTTGGTCCGTCCCTCTGCTGTGTTGAGAATGATATCCTCACCTTCTAGGTCGACCCACATCGCGGAAACGTGAGGAGTGCCGTCTGGCAAGACGATGCCGACATGAACGAGCACGGGTTTCTCCAGTAACTGGCGCTCCTTCGCGGTCAACTGCCGATGCGCAACTGTCATATTTGGATGTTGCAGGGGCATTTTATTTTCCTCCTTTCGTGATGCGCTAAGTCAAATGGGCGCCAGCGACGCCTCAGAACTCTTGCAGCAGTCGCCCTCCGCCCAGTAAAGCTTCGTCGAATCCGTTTTCCCGCAGCGCGTACCAGAAAGTCACCGGGTTGATCCCAAGGATCGGAATCCCGACCACGGGCTCCAACTTCTCCGTAACGTCAATCAAGCTCATGTTTGTTCCGCATTGAACCACCGCATCCAGGTTATTTTTGTTATTTGCCAAGAGCTCGACGATAGCTTTTTCCTTGGCCCAGTCCGGAACATGCGCGATATGAAGCGCATTGGCGCAGCAGAAGCCAACACTCGACACGACTTCAAAGCCCAATTCTTCGAACATCTGCGTCGCAAACTCGTTTCCTTTCTTATCGAACGGAGTTAAAAGGCCGACTCTCTTGGCTCGGTATCTTTTCAATGCCGCTAAAATGGCATCATGCCAGGCGGCCCAAGACAGGCCGGAGTACGCCTCGATCTCGAGCATGGGCGCCCGGATTGCTTCGATGCCGCCAAGAATATGTTCCAGACTCATGCCCATGATCATGTACTGTGGCTGCGCCAACAAACCGGCATCGACGGCCGACTTCAGGCCACCCAAGAACGGGCTCTTGTACTCCAGCAGATCTTCTTCATTTTCCAACCGCGGGTTGGACGTAATAACATTCGTGGTGTGAAGGCCGATCCCTCTTAATCCGCGTGGGCCTTGGTTTTTGAAAATAATGCTCCAAAGATCGTGCTCCATGCTGGTATTCGTAGCGGGAATCACCAGTCCGAACTTCCTTCTGAAACTCCGAACATCGGGATATCCCCGGGAGACATCGATCTCACCGTAGCCATCGGCTTTCTTGCCATTGTGAACCACGCCGGGAGGAGCCAAAGCCGGCATCGGTGCAAGATTGACATCCGGCATGGTGATCTTTTTGCTGGATAGATTTCCGATGATCGTCTTGACTTCTGGGCTTTTCAAGATGCGATGCCTCTGACTGTCAGTGTCCGACCGCAGCCTCTGTTTACGTGCGAACCGCGTTGCTTCCGCGACTACCGTTAGATTAGCACAATCCGACCTCGCCGGAAGTAGCATTTTTAAGATACCTCACACCGGATTGATTCATGCGTTGTGGAAACCACGCGCTGTCGATCGAGGTGAAACTCTTCCGGAGTGAAAATAAGAGGCCTGCGCTTTAACGCGCCTTATGCAAGACGCGACCGTTCGGTCGCACCATCGCTCCTCCAGAGTTTCACCTCAATCGCCCGGTGCAGAGGAAAGTTCAAGCATTGTTTCGGCTCGGTCGGCGCGCGCCGCGATCTTTGCGTTGACAGGCTTCCGCCGCGGTGATAGCGCTGACTGAATTCTTTGTCGCGGAGGAACAATTTATGGCAAAGCTGCGCCACTTGGCTTTACTGACGCGCCAACCGGATAAGCTGGCGGAATATTACAAAAAAGTTTTCGACATGAAGGAGATGTATCGAACGAAAAATGGCTCGGTGCATCTGTCCGACGGCGAGGTCAATCTAGCGATTCTTAACGCCAACGATCCCAAAGAGCCGGGCCATGCGGATGGCCTCTATCATTTCGGTTTTCATGTGGAAGATGCACAGGAAACCACTAAGCGCATCAGTGAAGTTTATCCAGCCGGCGCGCCAAAGGATCGCATTGCCACTTATGCTGAAGGCCGCTGCGCCGATCCCGACGGCAATTTGATCGATATCTCGACGACGGGTTGGGGGCCGGTGCGGCGGAATGATCTGTAAAAACTAGAACAGCTACTGCACTCGCTGAGTATAGTCTCTTCTTCCTCTCCCTCTGGGAGAGCATAGAGGGCACTTGTGGCACGATCCTGTCATGCTTCGAGCAGCCTCAGCCCCGGATCAGGTCCGGGGCAGGCTCTAACCCTCTCCCAAAAGGACGAGGGAACTCGGAATTCCTCTCGTAGTAAAAATGAAAATCGGCCTGTTCACCGAATTCTCCTATCCGGGTAAAACCGAGCAGCAGCTTTACGCCGAAGTGCTCGAGCAGATCGCGCTGGCCGATCAGCTCGGCTACGACTTCTTTTCGATCACGGAGAGCTTTGGCAAAGATTTATTTTCCTGCTCGCCGTTTCCGCTGGGTCTCTACGTCGCCGCGGCGCAGACGGCGCGGCGCATTCGTTTTCTGACCGGAATCATCAGCATGCCGATTCACCATCCGGCGATGTTGGCGAGCCAAGTAGCCGCGGCGGATTTGTTGACCAACGGCCGCATCATGCTCGGCATCGGCCGCGGCCACCCGTGGGTGATCAGCCGCATGAACGTCAATCCGGCCGAAAGCGCGCCGCGGTTCGAAGAAGGCATTCGCATGCTGATCGAGTTGTTCAAAGGCGATTACGTTGAAAAACTCGACGGAAAATATTGGCAGGTGCGCGATTTCAAACTGAGCCCACCGGCGGTGCAGCAGCCCCATCCGCCGATCTACACGGCGGCGGCGACCACGCCGGAGAGTGCGAAGTTTGCCGGCGTAGTGGGTCAAGGTCTGGTGCAGCCGGGCTATCTCGGCATTCCATTCGACCTCGTGCGCGGTTTGACCGAGACCTACCGAAAGAATTTACCGGCGGGTTCTAAGAGTGATGTCGTGCTAGGAATTCACTGCCACGTCGCCGCCAGCCGCGAAGAGGCGATCGAAAACGGCGCCCTCGCCCTATCGTCGCAGGCGGATGTCTTTTTGCGCGGCCGACTGAGCCGCCCAGTGCAGACCGAAACCATTCACACGTATGCGACGAAGAGCGCGTCGCGTGAGGCCTTCGAGAAACTTTGCACACTGGAAAAGGCTAAAGCTGCCGTCGCGGCCGAAGGGCCGAACGTCATGGCGGTCTGGGGCACGCCGGATGAGTGTATTGAAAAGATCGAGTTCTATGTCAACGCGATGCAGCCGGAGCAGGTCATGCTCAACATTGCGTCGGGCAGTTTGGACCAGGCAAAGACGCTGAAGGCGATGCGGCTCTTCGCGGAGAAAGTGCTACCTCATTTGCACTGATCTCTGGGTAGAGATGGAGACATCACCGCTGGCGGACCCTGCCCACCGGCGCGATTTGTTTGACTTTGGCGGTTTTTTCCTTTAGACAATCAAATTCCGGGAAAAAACTATGAAATATGCAGTAATCAGAACAGGCGGCAAGCAATACCGCGTGGCCGAGGGTGAGGTCGTCAAAATCGAAAAGCTCGACGGCGACGTCGGCGCGACGGTGACGCTCGGCGACGTGTTGTTCGTTGGCGGCAACGACGACGTGAAGATCGGCACGCCGCTGGTTGCCAACGCCAAAGTGACCGGCGAGATCGTCGGTCAGGTGCGGGCGAAAAAGATCCGCGTGTTCAAAAAGAAACGGCGCAAGAGCTACAGCCGGCAACAGGGTCACCGCCAGTATCAAACCGCGCTAAAAATCACCGCGATCGAAGCGTAGTTCAGGAGTCAGTCATGGCACATAAGAAAGCAGGCGGCAGTTCAAGAAACGGGCGCGATAGCCAAGGGCAGCGGCGCGGCGTCAAAGTGTTTGGCGGCGAAACCGTGCGCGCCGGCAATATTCTTGTGCGCCAGCTCGGCACTAAGATTCATCCGGGCCAGAACGTCGGCGTGGGGCGTGACTTTACGCTTTTCGCTCTCACCGACGGCATCGTGAAATACGGCCGCTACGACAAAACCCGTAAGAAAGTGGATGTCCTGCCGGCCCAATAAGTTGGGCGTGATACGATCTGAAAAGCCCCGCAAGGGGCTTTTTTTTTGGCTGCGGCTTCAACGATAAATGGGGTGCGTCGGATGTTTTTCGTAGGGGCGACCGGCTGGCCGCCTTCCGAGCGCGGGCGAATGCCGCGATTTCATGGTATTGTGCTTTAAGAAGCCAGCGTCCAGCGGTTGCAGACTGTAATGAAGTTCATCGACGAAACCCGAATCAAGGTGAAAGCCGGCGACGGTGGACGCGGGTGTGTGAGTTTCCGTCGGGAGAAATTCGTGCCGCGCGGCGGGCCGAGCGGCGGCAACGGCGGCGATGGCGGCAGCGTCATTGCTGTCGCCGAGCCGGGCATGACCACTTTGCTCGATCTGCGCTACCAAAAACACTACGAAGCCAAGCGCGGCCAGCACGGCATGGGCAGCGATTGCGATGGCCGGCGCGGCGATGACCGCATGATCCCGGTGCCAGTGGGCACGATCATTCGTGACGCGGCAACCGGCGAATTGCTGGGCGATCTCAAGGAGCCGGGGCTGCGTGCCGTGGTCGCCGTCGGCGGGCGCGGCGGCAAAGGTAACAAACACTTCGCCACATCGACCCATCAGGGCCCCAAGTTCGCCCAACCTGGTTTACCCGGCGAAGAAAAAGAACTTTACATCGAGCTTCGCTTGCTGGCCGATGTCGGCATTATCGGTCTGCCGAACGCCGGCAAGTCGACGCTGATTTCGGTGATTTCGGCGGTGCGTCCGAAAATCGCCGACTATCCGTTTACCACCCTGGTGCCGAATCTCGGCGTGGTTGCTTACGACCACAAGAGCTTCGTTGTGGCTGACATTCCCGGGTTGATCGAAGGCGCGCACGAAGGGCAGGGGCTCGGCGATAAGTTTCTGCGCCATGTTACGCGCACGAGTCTGTTGATTCACTTGATTGACGCGTCGCAAATCGACGAAGACGATCCGCTAGCGCAATGGACCATCATCAATCGCGAGCTGGAACTCTTCGATCCGGAGTTAGCTCAGAAGCCGCAAATCGTGGTTGCCAATAAAGTTGACCTGCCCGAAGGCAGGCAAAAGGCCAAGTTGTTTGCCAAGAAACTGCCGAAAGCCGATCGCCCGCTGCACATGATTTCAGCGGCAACCACGGAAGGCGTGCAAGCATTGGTGCATCTGGTCGGACGAAGGCTCGATACGATGAAGCAGCAGCCGGTCGAAAATGAATATGACGCAGCGCGAGCATAAGCAAAAAATCCTGCGCCGCGCGCGCCGCGTAGTTGTCAAGATCGGCAGCCAGATTCTTTCGTCCAGCGATGGCATTGAAGAGGCGCGGCTCAAATCTTTGGTGCGAGATCTCTCATCGCTGCACGACGACAAGAAATCGCTGGTGGTCGTGAGCTCAGGCGCCGTGGCGGCGGGCATGACGCGGCTCGGCCGCAAAGAGCGGCCAAAGACGATTCCTGAAAAACAGGCGTTGGCAGCGGTGGGACAGATCAAGCTGATGGCGCTCTACGAGCGGGCTTTTTCCAAATTCGACAAGAGCGTCGCACAGGTGCTTTTGACTGCTGACGATCTGGCCAACCGGCAGCGCTACATCAACGCCAAGCACACGTTTCAGATGCTGTTGGAGTCGTCGATCATCCCCATCGTAAACGAGAACGACACGGTCGCGGTCGAGGAGATGAAATTTGGCGACAACGATAATCTGTCGTCGCTGGTGGCGACGCTGCTGGAGGCGGACCTGCTGGTGATTCTCAGCGACGTGCAGGGAGTCTATGATCGCGACCCGCGGGCGCACAAAGATGCCCAGTTGATTCCATTGATCGACGATATCAAAGACGCAATGCGGCGCATCGGCGGGGCGAGCCAAACCCAGTTTGGCACGGGCGGCATCGCGACCAAGCTGGGCGCTGCGGAAAAAGCCGCGGCGGCGGGCATTCCGACGATTATCACCAGCGGCTTACAAGCCAACGTGCTCGCCAAAGTGTTTTCCGATGACGAAGTCGGCACGCTGGTGATCCCGGACGACAACCGGCTCGCCAGTATCAAGCACTGGATGGCCTATAACCCGAAACCGGCCGGCGATTTGGTCGTCGATCAAGGGGCGCACGAGGCCGTGACGCAGAAGGGCAAGAGCTTATTGCCGTCTGGACTGAAGGAAGTGCGCGGCGCCTTTGGCGTCGGCGATTGCGTGCGTTGTTTAGACTTGCAGGGACAAGAATTTGCGCGCGGTCTGGTCAACTACAGCTCGACGGAGTTGAATCAGATCAAGGGATTGCATACAAGCAAAATTGACGAAGTGCTAGGCTATAAAGGCTACGACGAGATTATTCATCGCGATTATTTGGTGCTCTTACAAGAAGGCAATAGGCAGCACGCTGCTAAAGACTCGTGAGAATGCTTCGACGAGTTCAGCATGAACGGATTTTTCAACGCTCTTAACCTCTGATCCGTTCGCCCTGAGCCGAGTCGAAGGGCTCCGAGGAGTTTGTCAGCGTAAAAGACAATAGTTGGAATCCCGTGAGCAATTCATTGAGAGATGAAGCGGTCGAACTAGGCAAGCGCGCCCAGGCCGCATCGCGCAAGCTGGCGGTGGTTTCGTCCGAGGAGAAGAATCGCGCGCTGGTTCTGATGGCGGACGCTCTTGAAGCGCGGTCGGAGTTTTTGCTTGCCGAAAATCAGAAAGATCTCGACGCGGCAAAAAAGGCGGAAATTTCGTCGGCAGTGCTCGATCGCATTGCGCTCAATCCCAACCGTGTGAAGGCGATGGCCAAAGGGCTGCGCGACGTGCTTGCGCTGCCCGATCCGGTGCGCGAAGTCACCAAGATGTGGCGCCGGCCCAACGGCTTGCAAGTGGGGCGCATGCGCATTCCGCTCGGCGTGATCGGCATCATTTATGAAGCGCGCCCCAACGTGACGGCTGATGCAGCGGCGTTGTGTTTGAAGTCCGGCAACACGGTCATTTTGCGCGGCGGTAGCGAAGCGCAGTTTTCGAATCGTGCGATAGGCCAGGTGCTGAGCGAGGCTTGCGCCCAAAGCAAGATTCCGCAACACGCAATCCAGGTCGTGCAGACCATCGATCGCCAGCTCGTCCATGAATTACTGCAATTAGAAGAATATCTCGACCTGATCATTCCGCGCGGCGGCGAAGATCTGATCCGCGCCGTCGTTGCCAATTCCAAAGTCCCGGTGATCAAGCATTACAAAGGTGTCTGTCATGTTTACGTCGATGCCGATGCTGACTTGGCAATGGCTGAGCGCATCGCATTGAACGCCAAGGTGCAACGGCCATCGGTGTGCAACGCGATGGAGACTTTGTTGGTGCATGAAGCGGTGGCGCCGAAGTTTTTGCCAAGCGGTGTGGCTAAGTTGCAGGCCGCAGGGGTGGAAGTTCGCGGCTGTGAAAAGACCGTTGCACTCGTTCCGGGAATCAAGAAAGCAAGCGAAGAAGACTGGTCGACCGAGTATCTCGAATTGATTCTTTCGGTTCGTGTCGTGAGAGACATGGACCAAGCGATCGAGCACATCGAAAAATATGGCTCGGAGCACACCGAAAGCATCATCACGACTAATTATCAGCGCTCGCGCGAGTTCATCGACCGTGTAAATTCTTCGGCGGTGATGGTCAATGCTTCAACGCGCTTCAATGACGGCGGCGAGCTGGGCCTCGGCGCGGAAATCGGCATCAGTACGAGCAAGATTCACGCCTTCGGGCCGATGGGATTGGAAGAGCTGACGACTACGAAATTTATCGTGTTTGGCGAAGGCCAAGTGAGAGAGTAAACTCGGAATAGGAAACAAACGCGGAAACATGAAAACGGAAAACGGCAAGGCTCAGACGCAGAAAAATAATCCAATGTCGCCGTTCCCCAATGTCCGTTTTCCGCTTTTCGCTTTCCGCTTTCATAATTCCTACTTCTCTGGTGTGGCGTGAGGATTGGACTTTTCGGCGGCACCTTCGATCCGATTCATTGGGGTCACTTGCGCAGCGCGGAGGAAGTCAGCGAGACCTACAAGCTCGACCGGGTTTATTTCATTCCTGCTTCCATTCCACCGCATAAGCGGGGTCAGACCACGACTTTGGCGCGCCACCGGCTGCAAATGGTTCGCCTGGCGGTGGCAAACAATCCCCGCTTCGCTGTCTCTACTGTCGAGATCTCTCGCCCTGGAGTGTCGTTCACGGTCGACACCATCCGTGAATTCGCTGGCAATCTCGGCAAAGGCGACTCGCTGTTTTTTATCATCGGCTTGGATGCCTTTCGCGAGATCGGTTCCTGGTGGGAGTACAAGGAAATTTTTCCGCTCTGTAATTTTATTGTGACCTCGCGCCCCGGCAGCAAGGAAAGTGATCCGTTGCGCGGCACCGGCATTGCTGTGCGCAGGCTGTTTTGTTATGACCCAAAACAGAAAAACTACGTGCACAAAAGTGGCAGGAGAGTCTATTTCATCGAGTTGACCGATATCGCGATCTCCGCCTCAGAAGTTCGGGCCCTCGTGGCTAGGGGCAAATCGGTGCGTTACCTGATTCCCTCTTCGGTGGGAAAATACATTAAGGCGCATCGCCTTTATCGAGCGCAGCGTTAACCACTAGGCTAAGATGGACACCAAAGAAAAGGCTCTTCGTTTGTGCGGCTACGCGCTGGAGAAGAAGGCGGTTGACCTGGTGTTGCTGGAGGTCAATGAGCTGACTTCGATCGCCGACTATTTTATCATCTGCTCGGGCCGCTCCGACCGGCAGGTACAAAGCATCGCCCAAGGTGTCGAAGAGGGTGCGCGTAGCGACGGCGAGCGGGCGCTGGCGGTGGAAGGTGTCGGCCGCGGCCACTGGGTGCTGATGGATTTCTCCGATGTCGTGCTGCATGTCTTCTACGAACCGGTCCGCAAGTTCTACGATCTCGATGGTCTTTGGGACCAGGCGCCGCGGGTGCAATTGCCAGAAGCTTACTCCAAACTCGCTGAACAGTTTCAAAGCGCTGAAGAAGCGTAACTCCTCCATTCTCCTCGCCAAAGAAAGGCTTGGCGACGTCCCTGGTGCTAGCTATAATTCAACTTGAAAGGAAACTCCCGTGAGCAAGCTAGTTGAACCAGTGGTCCTCATTATCCTCGATGGTTTCGGCATCAACCCGCGCAAAGAAGGCAACGCGATTGCCAACGCGGCGATGCCTAATTTTAATGAATTCTTGCGCAAGTATCCGACCGCGACTCTTTCCATGTCCGGTGTCGATGTCGGTTTGCCCGCCGGCCAGATGGGCAATTCCGAAGTCGGCCACATGATTCTCGGCGCCGGCCGGGTCGTCTATCAAGACCTCACGCTAATCCACAAAGACATCGACGAGGGCAAGTTCTTTCACAACGAAGTGTTGCTCGCGGCGATGCGCAAAACTAAAGCCGATGGTGGCCGGCTGCATTTGATGGGCCTGTTAGGCGACGGCGGTGTGCATAGCCATCAGCTGCATATGGAAGCGCTGCTCGAGATGGCCAAGCGCGAGAAAGTCGGCACAGTTTATCTGCATCTGTTTCTCGACGGCCGCGATACGCCGCCCACCAGCGCTGAGCAGTTCATGCTCGATCTGAACGAGAAGCTGAAGAACTTTCCCGATGCCAAAATCGCCACGGTCAGCGGACGCTATTATGCGATGGACCGTGACAAGCGTTGGGATCGCGTCGAGAAAGCCTATCAATGCTTAACCGAAGGTGTGGGGAACAAGGCAGCTTCCGCTTTGGAAGCGATTCGCAACAGCTATAGGGAAAAAGTCACGGACGAATTCGTATTGCCGACGGCGATCACGAGCAACGTTCCCGATGGTTTGGTGCGCGACGGCGACAGCATCATCTTTTTTAACTTCCGCGCCGACCGGGCGCGTGAGTTGACGCGCGCCTTTGTCGATGAGGCGTTTAGCGATTTTCCGCGCCGGCGCCGCATCGGTCTCGGCTCTTATACGACCATGACGCAGTACGACGAAACGATCAAAGTGCCGATGGCGTACCCACCGCGTGAGGTGAGAAAAATCATCGGCGAAGTCGCGAGTGGCGCCGGAGTCAAGCAATTGCGCATTGCTGAAACGGAAAAGTATGCGCACGTGACTTATTTCTTCAACGGCGGCGAAGAGAATAAATTTCCAGGGGAAGAGAGAATTCTGATCCCGTCACCCAAAGATGTCGCGACCTACGATTTGAAGCCGGAAATGAGCGCTCGTCCCGTGACCGAAGCTTTGGTCAAGCACCTGCGCGAGCAGGACGTCGGCTTGGTGATCTGCAACTATGCCAACGCCGACATGGTCGGCCACACCGGCAATTTCGAAGCATCGGTGAAAGCCTGCGAAGTGATCGATGAATGTCTCGGCAAAGTGGTCGACGCGGTGCACAGCAAGAAAGGCCGCGTCGTGATCACCGCCGATCACGGCAACATCGAGCAATTGATCGATTACGACACCGGCATGGCGCACACCGCGCATACGACCAACCGCGTCCCGGTGATTCTCGTCGACGAAGCCCGCCAGAGATGCAAGCTAAAAGAAGGGACGGCCATCGACGTGGCGCCGACAGTGATGCAACTTCTCGGATTGCCGTTACCGTCTGAAATGACTGGGAGGTCTTTGATCGTGGAAGCTTAACAGTGCAACCGCTGAGCGCCCTCGCCATCGCTGTTTGACCGCAGGCCTATTGATGGCTATTATAGCCATATGAAGAAAGCCGGAATCGCCGCTCTTAAGAATAATCTTTCGCGCTATCTGGACCAGGTTAAAAGTGGCGAGTCCATTTTGGTGATGGATCGCAACCAACCTGTGGCGAAAATCGTTCCTTTGCAGGGTTCGTCGCGAGCTTTGCTCGCACCGGAAGAGCGCCTCGCGCGGCTAGAACGAAAAGGCCTTGTTCGCCGTGGTTCGTCAGGTGATCGTGCTTGGTTGCTCAAACGTCCCTTGGCACGGGTCGAAGAAAGCGTGCTGAAAGATCTGTTGAATGAACGTCGGAGTGGCTGGTGAGGTTTTGGGACACATCCGCGATTATTCCGCTTTTTATTGCCGAACGAGGATCTACTCGCGTTCAGAGTTGGTATAGGCAAGACTCCGAAATAGTGGTCTGGACGCTTACGCGGGTGGAGTTGCTTTCTGCGATTGCGAGAAGACGCAGAGAAGAACCGCAAGCCGCGGCTGCTTTGAGTGTGGCTCGGCGCGATCTGCTGCGAGCCTGGGATCAGTGGTCTGAAGTGACAGCCGTTGAAATCACTCGGCAATTGGCGGAGCGGCTCATCGAGAGTCACCCATTGCGCGCTGCAGACGCGCTTCAAGTTGGGGCCGCACTTGTCGCCGCGGAACACGATCCCACCAGTTTCGAGTTCGTGACGTTCGATCGCAACTTAGCCAACGCCGCAGAACGTGAAGGGTTTTCAGTTCTTGGGCCATGATCCCGTAGGCTTACCGACTCGGCGCTTCGAATAACTGAACCTCCTGTCAGTACTTGTCGATGATATCAATACGATCCGCTGGTTCGCAAATAAATAGAGCGATTAACCTTCAGTCCTTCGTTCAAACTGCCGCTGCGAAAGCCTTGCAGGTCGAGACTGATGTACTTGAAACCAACGGCTTTGAACTTCTCGACGATGGCGCTGCGCAGATCTTTGTCGAAAAGCCGGTCCAGTTCGGTTTGCGCGACTTCGATGCGTGCCAAGTCGCCGTGGTAGCGGACGCGGAACTCACGGAAGCCTTTTTCTTTGAGAAAAATTTCGCAGGCGCCGACCCGTTTGAGTTTCGCCAAATCGATCGCGGTGCCGTATGGGAAGCGCGATGACAAACAGGGGCTCGATGGTTTATTCCAGGTCGGCAGGTCGAGCGCGCGGCTGTAGCGGCGGATGTCGTCTTTAGTCATCTCGGCTTCGACCAGCGGATGTTGCACATGCCACTGCTCGGCGGCCTTGAGGCCGGGACGGTGGTCTTTCAAGTCATCCAAATTGGTGCCGTCGAAGATGGTTTCAATGCCGATTTTGTCGGCTTCTTCACGGCAGATGCGATAAAGCTCGTCTTTGCAGAAAAAACAGCGGTTCACCGGATTCTGCGCGTAGAAGGGATTGTCCAGCTCGTGGGAGTCGAGCACGATGTGCTGACAACCGAGCTGTTGGACGAACGCTTTGGCAGATTCTAATTCGCCGGGCGGCACGCTGGCCGACGAAGCGGTCAGCGCGACGGCACGGGAGCCGAGTGTGTCGTGAGCTACTTTGAGCAGGAAGGTGGAATCAACGCCAGCGGAGAAGGCGATGAGCGCGCGCCGGGCTTTATGCAGGATCGCTTCTAGTTGCTGGTATTTTGCATCCATCGCTTGTTGTGAAACAGATCCGTGCTGAGATAGTGTTCGCCCTTATCGGCGAACACCGTCACGACCACATGACCTTTGCCGAGTTTGCGCGCGACTTTCAGCGCAGCGCAGCAGGCGGCGCCGGAAGAAATGCCGACGAGGATGCCTTCCTCAGCCGCCAAGCGCCGTGCATATTGGGTCGCGTCGTCGTCGCTGACGGCGATGACTTCGTCGAGCAATTGGCGATTGAGCACCGCCGGCACGAAGCCGGCGCCGATGCCTTGGATCTTATGATAGCCCGGTTCGCCGCCGGAGATGACCGGGGAATTCGCAGGCTCTACGGCACAGATGCGCACGCCTTTCATCTTTTCTTTGAGCACCTCGCCGACGCCGGTAATGGTGCCGCCGGTGCCAACCCCGGCGACAAAAGCATCGATGCGTTTGAATTGTTTCAAGAGCTCCTGCGCAGTGGTTTTGCGATGCATTTCCGGGTTGGCCGGGTTGTTGAATTGCTGCGGCATGAAGTATTCTGGATGTTCCTGCAAGAGTTCTTCGGCTTTGTGAATCGCACCGCCCATGCCCTTGGTGTCGGGCGTCAGCACCAAGTGGGCGCCGTAGGCTGCTAGCAGGCTGCGACGTTCTTCGCTCATGGTGTCGGGCATGGTGAGTATCAAACGATAGCCTTTCACTGCCGAGATCAACGCTAGGCCAATGCCGGTGTTGCCGCTGGTGGGCTCGACAATCGTCGCGCCGGGTTTGAGCTTGGCGGCGCGCTCGGCAGTCTCGATCATGTTGAGGCAGATGCGGTCCTTGACCGAGCCACCCGGGTTGAAAGATTCTAACTTTGCCCACACCTCGGCGCTGTCCTTGTCAGGGAGACAGCGCAATTTGACAACGGGAGTGGTACCGATGAGGTCGATGACCGACCGATGACCGTTATTGCTGGCCACGATACTTCGCTCTTTCTCCGCGGGGAATCTTAGACTGGACTGCAACTAATGCTATATTCTGGTCCGGCCGTTGTCAATGAAACTACCTCTGAAGGCGCATTCGTTGGAAACTCCGCAGCGCGTTTGTGTGTTGTTTCCGGGCGCGTTGGGCGATTTCATTTGCCTGCTCCCCGCGCTACATCATCTAGCGCGACAAGCGCCGCTCGATGTGTTTGCCCGTCACGCATACGCCGACCTGGTACGTGAAGAGATCCGAGTCTATTCTATTGAACGCCCGGAGATCGCTCGACTCTTCGTCGACGGCGCAGCCGCGGAGGACCGGGTGGGCGATTTCTTTGCTTGCTATCGGAGGGTTTACTCGTGGACTGGAAGCGGCCAGCCGGTCTTTCGTGAGCAACTCCGGCTGGTCGCGGAAAGCGACGTTTATCCCTTTCGTCCGTCCCAAGCGTCGCAACATCAAGCAGACTATTACTTCTCTTGTGTTGCGGGCGCGGCGGCTGCACCACTTCCTAATATTCCGTTGCCGCCGGCGGCATTGACTTGGTGGCATGACTACGCCAATGAGCATGGGCTCGGTAGCCGGCCCTTGCTCGTCCTGGCGCCGGGCAGCGGCGCGCTGGAGAAGAATTGGCCGGCGTCTTCTTTCGCCGTAGTGGCCGACTGGTGGCGCCGTGAAAAAAAGGGCCAAGTGCTCATGTTGCTGGGCCCGGTGGAGGCGGAGCGTGGCAGCCCCGACGGATCGAACATGCTGGTCTTGCGTTCGCCCACCCTCGGCCAAGCCGCGGCATTGTTGGCGCACTGCGAGAGCTATCTCGGCAACGATAGCGGCATGAGCCACTTGGCAGCTGCCGTGGGCGCACCGACGGTGGCTTTGTTTGGACCGTCGGACCCCTCCCAGTGGGCGCCGCGAGGGCGAGCCGTGGAAGCATTATCTCTGCATGTCGAATGCGCACCCTGCAGTGGGCCGGTCATGAAGAGCTGTCCCCATCGCAAATGCCTAACACTGCTAACGCCTGATATGGTCATCGCGCGGCTGAGGCAGCAGACCGTGATCCGCTGAGAATCCTCTGTTTCGAATGCTTGGTCGCTAACCGCCAGGACGGCTTGCTGCGCCACTCAAGTTTCCCTAAACTTGACAAGGTTAGGGGTCACAGATTAGAGTTTGAATCGATTTCGCTAGCTGATTTTAGTTGCGGTTCTCAAAAAACCTTGTGTATACAGTCTGTGACCGGCGGGGCTAACTCGGTGGTCGATTAATGCTGCCTGGAAATCCGCTGCTGGAAGCAGCCGCGGGGACGTTTCCAGGCTTTTTTGCTCTAAAGGGATGGTTTTATGGCTGAAGAGGAGATCAAAGGAAAAGGGTTCACGGTGCAGGATCGCCGTCGTTTTACCGATTCGGGCGATGCTAAAGCAGACACCGCCGAGACCGTGGCTTCCGCCGCTAGTCAGCCCCCACCGAGCGCGACTGCGACCACGGCAACCGACCCGCACCGTGACGATCCGTTGCCGGAGATTAATTTCTCTACGTTTGTCGTCAGCTTAAGCACACAGGCGTTGATGCATTTGGGTGAGATCCCCAACCCGGCCAACGGTAACCTTGAGCAGGACATCCCGGTGGCCAAACAGATGATCGATCTTGTCGCCATGCTCAAGGATAAGACCAAAGGCAATTTGACCCACAATGAAGATAAGCTGATCGAGGATATTCTGTTCGATTTGCGCATGCGGTACGTGGAGCGGGTGAAGCAGAAATAGGAGTGTCGATGAACTTGAAAAACCTGTGGAGTGAGAACTTTAGCACCAAAGCGGTGGTGTTGGTGGCATTGGTTTCTTTGGCCATTGGCCTGGGCATTAGCGGTAGCTTGGACTGGTTGGCGCCGACCCGGGCCAACCTCATGGGCGAGGCGGCAACGCCAGAAGTTCGTGGCGGGCTACCCGATTTCGTTTCGCTGGCCAAACGGATGAAGCCGCTGGTTGTCAATATCTCGACCACCGCTGTGAGCGAAGGCCGCGGCGGTGGCGGACAGGACTTTGGCAGCCCGTTCGGTGAAGAAGATCCGTTCAATGATTTTTGGCGGCGCTTTTTTGGTGGACCCGGCGGGCCGGGCGGGCCCGGATCGCGCGGACCGCAGCGCCAGCGCAGTTCGGGTTCGGGCTTTATCATCGATCGCGACGGCTCCATTCTTACTAATAATCACGTTGTCGAAAATGCCCAAAAGATCGTCGTCAAGCTGTCCGACGACAGCGAGCATGAGGCCAAGGTGGTGGGCCGTGACCCCAAGACCGACATCGCCGTGATCAAGATCGAAGCCAAGACCTCCTTGCCCGTGGCTGTATTGGGCGACTCCGATAAACTTGAAGTCGGCGAATGGGTCGTGGCGATCGGCAACCCGTTTGGTCTCGACAGCACCGTGACCTCAGGCATCGTCAGCGCGAAGGGGCGGCACATTAACGCTGGGCCCTATGATAATTTTATCCAGACCGATGCATCGATCAACCCGGGCAATTCCGGCGGGCCCTTGATCAACTTGCGCGGCGAAGTGGTTGGCATCAACACGGCGATCTTTACGCGCAGCGGCGGCAACATCGGGATTGGCTTTGCTATCCCAGTCAATCTGGTGAAAGAACTCCTGCCGCAGCTGCGTGGCAAAGGCAAAGTGACGCGCGGTTATCTGGGCGTGCTAATTCAGAAAGTCACGCCCGAAATCGCCGACAGCCTGGGCATGGAGCGCGGCTACGGCGCGCTGGTGGCCAATGTTTCCAAGGATGGGCCGGCGGAGAAAGCCGGCGTCAAGGTTGGCGACGTCATTGTCGAATTCGACGGCAAGGAAGTCAAAGACTCATCCGAGCTGCCGATCATCGTGGCGCGCACGGCGGTGGAGAAAAAAGTCCGCATGAAGGTGCTACGCGACAAGAAAGAAGTGATCCTCAACGTTGCGGTGGGTGAGCTCAAAGAGGAAGAAGTTGTCGCCTCGGCCCCGGAAAAAGGCGAGTTGGGTATGACGGTGCAGCGCTTGACGCCACAGGTGGCGGAGAGCTTGGGCCTGGAAAAGACCGAAGGCGTCGTCGTGACTCAGGTCGAGCCCGGGAGCGCCGCCGACGAAGCCGGCATTCGGCGCGGCGACGTTATCCTTGAGATCGACCGCAAGGCGGTGCGCAGCGTCGATGAATACAAGAAATCGGTGGCAACCATTCGCAAAGGACGCGGAGTGCTCTTCTTGGTTCGCCGGGGTGAGAGCACGCTGTTCTTGGCACTCAAGCCACAGAAATGAGGCAGCCGGTTCGCGGCAACGAACGAGACCCGGCTTTCGCCGTGTCTCGTTTTGTTGCTTTTGCGACCGAACTGCGGGAATATGAATCAGTGGTAGGGCGCTGGCTTTGAATAAGTCCAAGCTTCGAATCTTCACCAATTCCATCGTCGTTACGCTCTTGCTGACCACCACCGGGTTGGTTTTCGGCGGTTGGCTGCTGAAGGATTGGCAGGACGCGGTCACCAAAAAATTTGAAGGGCGCAAGTGGGTTCACCCTTCAAAAATCTATTCGGATAGTTATCTCCTATACGTCGGTATCAGGGTCCGCCCGGAAGACCTGCGCGAAAAGCTGCGCCGGTTGGGCTACGTGCAGACCGCCAGTCAGCCCAGGAGCAAAGGCGAATATCGCTACCCAGCCGGCGGCGCGCTGTTAGAGGTGTATCTGCACGATTTCGCCTACCCCACCGAAGCGTTCAAAGGCATCCCGGTAAAGATATCGCTGCAAGACTCGGTCGTTACGCGCATTGAAAACGCCACCAATGCGCAGGAGCTGTTTTCGCTCGAGCTCGAACCCGAGCTGGCGACCGGGCTCTACGAGCGCACCTGGCAAGAGCGGCAAGTGGTCAAGTTGAACGAAGTGCCGCCGTTGCTGATAAGAGCCGTGTTGGCTATCGAAGACGAGCGTTTCTACAGCCACCACGGTATCGATCCCATCGGGCTTTTGCGGGCTAGCTGGGTCAATCTAAAAAACCTCGGTTTGGTCCAGGGCGGCAGCACCTTGACCCAGCAGCTCATGAAGAACTTCTTTCTGTCCGATGAGCGCAAGCTCAGCCGCAAAGCCAAAGAAGCGGTCATGGCGCTGATCGCCGAGCGGAAATATTCCAAGGACGAAATTTTGGAGAATTACCTCAACGAAATTTACCTCGGGCAGAAGGGCTCCCAGGGGATTTTCGGTGTTTCCGAAGCAGCACAATTTTATTTTTCCCGACAGCTCAACGAGCTGTCGGTGGGTGAGATGGCGCTGATGGCGGGGCTCATTCGCGCCCCCAACAGACTTTCCCCCTACCGTAGTTTGGAAGCCGCCACCAAGCGGCGCAACGTGGTTCTCACGAAGCTGCTCGACGATCAAATTATCACCCGCAAGCAGTACGATATCGCCAGTAAGGAGCCGCTGCGTCATCGCGAGTTGATCAAAGTCGTCAATGATGCGCCGTTCTACGTCGACTATCTGAAGCGGGAGTTGGCGGAGAACTATTCCGACGAGGTGCTCAAGCAGGAAGGCTTGCGTATTTTTACCAGCCTCGATTTGCATCTGCAAAAGATCGCCGAGCGCGCGCTCAGCTCCGGACTGAAGAAGCTGGAAGAAAGCCATGCTTCCCTGCGCCGCAAGCCGGATGAAGATTCTTTGGAAGGCGCCATCATCGTGCTGCGGCCGCAGACCGGCGAGATCAAAGCGATGGTCGGCGGGCGGAGCTATGCCAAGTCGCAGTTCAACCGGGTGTTCCAAGCCAAGCGGCAGCCGGGCTCGGTGTTCAAACCGTTCGTGTACCTGGCGGCCTTTATATACGGCGGACAAGAAGGCGGGCGCTACTATCCGGACACACAGGTCAGCGATTCGAAGTTTACTTGGGTTTACGACAAGCAGGAGTGGCAGCCAAACAACTATAATGACGATTATTTCGGCTCGGTGACGGTGCGGCGGGCGTTGGAAATGTCACTCAACTCAGCCACCAGCAGAGTGGCGCGCGATGTTGGCATCAGGCGGGTGCGCGATATCGCCCATCGCATGGGCATTCAAAGCACTCTTCCGGCTGTGCCGTCATTGTCACTCGGATCGGCGGAGGTAACCCCCCTGGAGATAGCGGTGGCGTTTTCTACGCTGGCCAACAACGGCGTGCGCACCCAACCGCTGGCGGTCAAGCAAGTGGTCAATGCCGACACGAAAGTTTTGGAGAAGCGCGACGTGCGCGTCGAGCAAATTCTTTCGCCCAGCGTGGCCTTCATGATGAACAATCTGCTCAAGGGCGTGCTCGATCGAGGCACCGCGGCGCAGGCGCGCAGCTGGGGGTTCAATCGTCCGGCGGCCGGAAAAACCGGCACGACCAACGATTACAAAGATGCCTGGTTCGTCGGCTACACGCCCGATCTGCTGGCGTTGGTCTGGGTGGGCTTCGATAACCAGAATAAGGTCGGTCTTTCCGGTGCCCAGGCCGCGCTGCCGATCTGGACTGAGTTCATGAAAAGCGCCACGGCGAGCATGCCCGTGAGCGATTTTCTCCCACCGCCGAGCCCCGAGGTGCCGCAAGAGAGTGCGCCAAAAAGCAAATGTGAAACAGATCCCGGTGCTGAGGGTTGCATGCCGGCGGCGACACCGGTGAGACAGACCGCGGAGAAGCTGTAAGCCATTGCCTTTAATAACCCGATCCCCACACACGATGCTCGACGAAAGACTCGTTCTGCTTTTAGCCGGCGCGGCGATAGTTTACGGCTGTGCGCCGCAAAGACCTTATCGGACACCGCCGGCGCCGGTGCCCAGCGCGCCGCAAACCGTGCGCGTACCACCCGCGCCGCCACCACCGCCGGCAGCGGCTGAACCGGCGCGCAAAACACTGCCGCAAGAAGCCAAGATTCCCGAGCAGGATCTGAAACGCGGCACGGTGCCGCCAAGCAGCAGCAGGGAAAGCGCTAAGGAGCCGCCGTCGTCCGTGCCGGAAAATACCGCGCCGCCGCTGCCTGACAATAGTTCGCTGCTGGCAAAGATCGGACCTGGAACCTCGCCACAGCGAGCCGCCTCGCTGCGGCTGACGGAAGAGGGACGTAGGCTGCTCGATGCCGGTGATGCGACCAAAGCCCTGACTCGTCTTGAACAGACGATTGTGATCGACTCCAGCAATCCCTACGGCTATTTTTATCTGGCCAAGGCGCAACACCAGCTCAGGCGCTATCGAGAGTCGCTTAACTTTCTCGATGTGGCGCAAGCGCGAATGGGCGGCGACCCGTTTTGGGTGGCGGAAATTCATGCGCTGCGCGGCGACAATTTTCGCGCTCTTGGGATGATCGATAAAGCGCAATCTTCCTACGCCCAATCCCTGCGGTTAAACTCCGGCAATCGGACCGCCAGCGACGGGTTGTCACGGCTACAGCCCGCCGATAGCACCGGCGCGCCACACTGAAATCCGATCATGCTGGTTCTGGGGGTTGAGACCTCGTGCGACGACACCGCCGCCGCCGTGTTGCGCGACGGACGGGAAATTCTCGCCAATATCGTTTCTTCGCAGGACCAGATTCACAGCCCCTACGGCGGCGTCGTTCCGGAGCTGGCCTCGCGCCAGCACATAAAAAATATCGTGCCGATCATCGACAGCGCGCTGCAAAAGGCCGGGGTGACGATTCAACAGATCGATGGCATCGCTGTTACCTACGGCCCAGGTCTGGTGGGCTCGCTACTGGTCGGACTTTCCATGGCCAAAGGAATGGCGTTTCGTTGGGGCATTCCTTTCGTTGGCATCAATCATCTCGAAGCCCATCTCCTGGCGATTCGTTTGGAGCATGACGTCAGCTTTCCCTATATCGCATTGATCGCTTCCGGGGGACATACGCTGCTCTACCATGTCAAAGACGTCGGCGATTATGTTTTTTTAGGCGGCACGCGCGACGACGCCGCCGGCGAAGCTTTCGATAAAGTCGCCAAGATGATGGATCTCGGATATCCGGGCGGCCGGCCGATCGACAATTTGGCCAGGAGCGGCGACGCGAAAGCGCTCAAGTTTCCGCGCGCGCGCTTTCGCAAGGGCAGTTACGAGTTCAGTTTCAGCGGCATCAAGACCGCCGTGTGGCACTATCTCAAGACCCAGGGCGAAGCGCATTGGAGAAATCACCAGGCCGACATCGCCGCGAGTTTCCAAGAAGCGGTGGTCGATATGCTGGTGAAGCCCACCTTGGCGGCGTGCCATGCGTTGGGTGTAAAGCAAATTGTGTTGTCCGGCGGCGTGGCGGCCAATAGCCGGCTGCGCGTTAAGATGGCCGAGTTGGGCCAAGCCGACGGGTTCAAAGTTTTTGCCCCGGCGCCGAAATTTTGCACCGACAATGGCGCGATGATCGCGTTGGCGGGACATGACTGGCTGCGGCGCGGCCGGCGCGACGATTACGCCTTGAACGCCGACGCCGACCTGACGCTTTGAACTGATCGCAAGGCTCCCGAGCGGATTTGCATGTCTTCCCGACTTCGGAGAATTTCAGTTCCGTTCGTCCTGAGCTTATCGAAGGACTCCGCAAGTTCTGCGCGCGCCGGTCTCTTAGGGGCCGCATGACGCTCCACCAAGAGGTTCGCTCCGCACTGCGCGAGTTGGACCTCCGCGCCAAAAAGAGCCGCGGGCAAAATTTTTTGATTCACGAGCATGTTGTCGAAGCGATCCTGCGATTGCTTCACCTGGAGAGCGAGGACGAAGTCTTGGAGATTGGCCCAGGACTCGGCTTTTTGACGCGGCGCGTAGTGGCCGACGCAAAGAAAGTCTGGGCCGTGGAGGTGGATGGGAGACTGATCGAATATTTGCAGCGGCGCGACTGGTCGGCGCGTGCAAACTTCCAGCTCATCGCCGGCGATATTTTGCAAGTCCCAATCGTTGATTGGCTGCCCGACCGCAAAATAAAAGTCCTTGGCAATCTGCCCTACAATATTTCGACGGAAGTTTTGTTTCGCTTGTTCGACTTGCGCGGGCATTTTTCCTGTTTGGTGATCATGCTGCAAAAAGAGGTGGCCGATCGCCTTGCCAGCGGACCGGGCACGAAAGACTACGGCGTGCTTTCGGTGTGGTGCCAGCTGCATGGCGTTGTGACCGACAAAGTGTCGGTGTCGCCGGAAGCGTTCTTCCCTAAGCCAACGGTGCGTTCGACGGTGCTGCGCATCGATTTGCGCGAGCAATCGTTAGTTGATGAAAAAGAGTTTCCGGCAATGAAAAATCTCCTGCGCGCCGCCTTTGGCCAGCGGCGCAAGACCTTGAGCAACGGACTTGTCACGTGGCTTCAGCGCGAGCGCGGCGCCATCGATAACTTGCTCGCCGAGCACAAGATCGATCCCAAACGGCGCGGTGAAAGCCTCGCCGTTAATGAATTTGTCGCTTTGATGAGCGGACTGCGCGCGCGCGGTTGGCTCGTGCCCGCACAACGAGGCCTTGCGAATGCCTGAATTGCCGGAAGTCGAAACGGTGTGCCGAAGTTTGCGGCCACATTTGCTGGGACGGCGGATCGAAAAGATCAAAGTCTACGAACCGCGCCTGCGTGTGCGCGTCGACGAGCGCGCTCTGGCACGCTTGCGGGGCCAGCGCATCGAGGCGATCACACGCCGGGCGAAGTATATCTTGATTTCGCTGACCGACGGGCGGCATTGGATCTTTCACCTCGGCATGTCGGGCAAGTTAATTTGTGTCACCGACAACCTCGCGCGGCAGAAGCACGATCACATCGTCGTCCAGCTCGACGATGGAAGCGAGCTGCGCTACCACGACCCGCGCCGATTCGGTCTATCGCTGGTGGCGGCGGAGCCTGAGCTCGAAACGCTGCCGCAATTCCGCCAGCTTGGCGTCGATCCCTTCGGCGCTCAACTGACACCTGCTTTCTTGTTCGAACACACGCGCAAGTCCGAGCGGCGCATGCGCGATCTCTTACTCGACCAGCAGATCGTCGCAGGGCTCGGTAACATCTACGCCAACGAAGTGCTGGCCATCGTCGGCGTCAAGCCGACGCGGCGCGCATGCCGTTTGACGAAAAGAGAAGTTGCGGATGTCGCTAGGACAATTCCAGAATTGTTAGGTGACGCCATCCGCTGGTGCGGCACAAGTTTCTCAGATTACCGCGACGCCGACGACAAATCTGGCGAATTCCAAAATCACCTGCGCGTCTACGACCGCCACGGAGAGCCCTGCCGCCAATGCGCCAGCAAGATCAAGCGCGTTACTCTAGGAAATCGTAGCGCGTTTTATTGCCCGAGTTGTCAAAGGTAAAGGTTGATCCCAGTCCTGCCAATCGACCACGCTCAGCGTGGTTCGCTGCTTTCCAGTGGACTATTCCTCCAGAGACACAAAATGGGGACACCAAAGACGGGGTTAGCCTATCCCCCATTGGCTCCCCAATGACAGTGATCCGGCTCCGGGAAGTACTGCGCCACCAAGTGGTTTCGAATACGTAGCCGCAGTCCCTGCTTGAACTTCTTGAGCTTTCGATTCAGTGAGAGCAAGTTGGCTCTGTCTGGCGCGGCCGTCTGATTTGGGTTAGTTCCTCGCTTGTGGTTGCTAGCAACGTTCTGTACACTTCCTTGTGAGACGAGGTGTAACGATGGATAAGTTTTTGACCACCAGCGAAGCCAGGCAAAAGTTTCTAAATCTTGTCGACGACGTTGAAGACGGTGATCAGGTTATCATCACCAAGCGGGGGGTTCCCAAAGCGGCGATCATCAGTTTTGAAGAGCTGCAGACGCTAAAAGCGGTGGCCAGGCTTTGGCAAGACCCGGAGGCGCTCCGATCGATGCGCCTGGCGTTGGAGGATGCGAAAGCAGGACGGACTCTGAAGTTCTCTGGAACTCCTAAGGTGGAAAAAATCCTTGCTGCGGCTCGCAAGAAGGGTCTGCTGCGTGGCTGACTTCATCCTCGGGCGACAGTTCTTGGAAAACCTCGCGCTGTTTCAAAAAACCGCCAGTCGTAGCGACTTAGAACACCTTGAAATGACCATGGCGGCCATTGCCGCCAACCCAAACTTGCCCGGCAAGATGCCCAGCTATTACAACCCGGCCACGCCCAGTTATCTTTATCGATCGGGGAACCTGCTGATTCACTACCGCTTACCCGACTATGACCACGTCGACTTTCTCAACCTCTTCTGGCCCCGCGTTTAGTGCGATTTTTCGGCTGCTCAAAGCTCGCTCATAACATCGAATCATCAAGCGCTCTGTCTGATCTCCAGTCGGCGCGCGCACTCGCTTCTAAACTCAGGGGCCAGAAAGAGGAAGGCCCGGAAGGGGAGCTGCTCATCAGATGGGCAAAGGGCACTCGCTATTTTGAATCGGTCAATATGGCGTCCAGTGCAATCGCGAAAGCAAGCAATAGTCGCTTTTTTAATCAATGATCTTGAGCTGGGCAGCAATTGGAGAACCCGGCGAAACAGAAACACTTTTACTGCCACTGACACCCGGCCAGCGTCGCCTTTCATTGAAAATTCCTGGTTTGGCAGTTTATCGATGCGGGAATGCCAGGCGGGGAATTTCCTTATCGATTTGATCTCCGCTATATTGCGATGGATTTGCCTCTGACCCATGCTGTTATCTCCGCTGCGCCATCGCGATTTTCGGATCTTTTGGATCGGTCTACTGCTCTCCAGCGTCGGCAGCCAGTTCACCACCGTGGCGATGGCTTGGCAGATTTACGAGCTGACCAATTCACCGCTGCAGATTGGCCTGATCGGTTTGGTGCGTGCAGTGCCCCAGGTGCTGATGCTCCTGTTTGGCGGTGTGCTGGCCGATGCGGTGGACCGGCGCAAGCTGATGATGATCACCCAGGTCAGCCTGTTTTTGGTTTCTGCGGCGCTGGCGTTGACCACGATGACCGGCCACATCAATGTGTTGATTCTCTACGGTGTAACGGTCTTTCTCGCATTGTTTACATCTCTTGAGGGTCCATCGCGCCATGCCATCGTTGCGAACCTGGTTCCTGCCGAAGACTTGGCGCGCGCCATGGCGATTCAAAGCACCCAGCGTCAGATCGCGACCATTGCCGGTCCATCGGCTGCCGGTTTGGTGTTAGCCTTCGCTGGACCCGCTGTCTGCTACGCCATCGATGCCGCCTCTTGGGTGGTGATGCTGGCGGCGTTGCTACTGATTCGCGCCCGCGCACCGGGCCGCGGCGGCTGGCGCACCGTGTCACTCAGCGCTCTCGGCGAAGGGTTTCGTTTTGTCTGGGGACACGCGGTGTTTTTTCCGTTCTTGATGATGGACTTGGGCGCCAACATTTTCGGCACGGTACGCTCATTGTTTCCCATTTATGCGCGCGACATTCTTGCCGTGGGGCCCCAGGGTCTTGGTGTACTCTACGCCGCCAGCGCCGCTGGCGCGTTGATTGGCGCCCTGGGCATGAGTTTCGCGGGGACGCGGCGCCACGCCGGCCGCTGGATTTTGATCGGCGTTTCCATCTACGGTCTGGCGCTGTTTGGGTTTGGGTTTTCCCGGTGGTTTCTGCTCTCGGTCTTTTTTCTGGTTTGCTCGGGCATCGGCGATACGATCAGCGCGGTGCTGCGCTCGACGATCAATCAGCTGAGCACGCCCGACGAGTTGCGCGGCCGCATGTCGGCGATCAACAGTGTGTTTACCAATAGCGGGCCGCAACTCGGCCAGTTTCAAGCCGGCGCGCTGGCGGCGGTGGTCGGCGCGGAGTTGTCGGTGGCAGCGGGCGCTTTGATGATCCTCGCGATCGTGGCCCTCATGATAGTGCGATTTCCGTTGGTGCGAGATTTCAGCATTTCGCAGGTATCTCGCCATCACCTCTAGCAAAAGAGGTGCGTTGAATTGACCGCGCGTGCCTGCTTAAGTCAGTTTCAGCCAGCATGATTGAGATTGCCCCAAAGAGTTATCAACGCCTGCGTGCCGTACTGCGCCAACCATGGAGCGGAATACGTCGTTCCGTTTGGTTGTGGCTCGCTGAGCTTTGGGACATTCCCAAACACCGGCTACAAGCAATTCCCAACCGGGCGCATCTCAAGCGCAAAGGGATCGTTGCGCTGCCGCCGGCGTCGTTGCGCCAGCGTGTGAGCGGCGAGAACAGCGCAGATATGTTCCTCAATAAGGGGCGTAAGTGCAGTGAAGGTCTTAGCGCCGCGCTGCGGAGCCAGGGCCGCGAGATCTCTTCTTTTCAGAGCATATTGGATTTTGGCTGCGGCTGTGGTCGGACTTTCATTTGGTGGGACCTGGCGCTCAGCACGGCTTTCTATGGCACGGATATCGACGGCGAGGCGATCCGCTGGTGTCAAGAGAACTATCGCTGGGGCACGTTTAGCGTCAATCGGCCGTTGCCTCCGCTCCCCTATGCCGATGATACTTTCGATCTGATCTATGCGGTGTCGATCTTCACGCATCTCAATGAGGAGTTTCAGTTTCGTTGGCTGGAAGAGCTGCGGCGCGTGACCCGGCCGGCGGGGGTGGTGCTGCTCACGCTACACGGTGAGCATGTGTGGAGACAGCTCAATGCGAAACTGATCGCGCAGGTCAAGCGGGATGGCATCTTATTCGTGGTCGACGATTATTGGAAAGAGGCCTTTCCGGATTGGTATCAGTCGACGTTTCACCTCAAGGAGTATGTGATCGAGAACTTCGCGAAGTATTTTACCATTGTGGACTACATTCTACGCGGAGTGAACGGCCACCAAGATATTCTCGTGTTGAAAAAAGAGGTGTGACTCAGCGTTCTTTGAACCGCTTCCACCAGGGGCCCAGCAGCGGCATGACGAAAAAGAATATGGCCGCCGCGGTGATCGCTCCGGCTATGGGGCGGGTGAAGAATATTGCCAATGAGCCTTGTGAGATGATCAAGCTCTGACGCAAGGCGCTCTCAGCCAAATCGCCAAGCACCAGCGCCAGCACGAGCGGCGCGATTGGATAGTCGAGTTTCTTGAAGACGTAGCCGATAACGCCGAACCCCAGCATATACCAAACGTCGAGCATGCGGCCGTTGACCGCGTAGGCGCCGATGGCGCAGACGATCACGATCAGCGGCGTCAAGATCGCAAATGGAATGCGCAGGATGGCCGCAAAGAGCGGCACAAACGCCAGCACCATCAAGACGCCAATGATGTTGCCGGTATACATGCTGGCGATCAGGCCCCAGACGAAGTCCGGTTTTTCGGTGAACAACATGGGGCCGGGCTGCAAACCCCAGATGATCAGACCGCCGAGCATCACCGCGGCCGTGGGCGAGCCGGGAATGCCCAGGGTAATCATCGGCAACATCGCTGCGATGCCAGCCGAGTGTGCCGCAGTCTCCGGCGCAACTACGCCCTCGATCTCACCCTTGCCGAAGTTGGCGCTGTTTTTGGAAAAGCGTTTGGCGAAGGCGTAGCTCATGAACGACGCCGGCGTTGCGCCGCCCGGTTTGAAGCCCATCCAAAACCCGATGAAGGAGCTGCGCAGAAAGGTGCGCCAGTAGCCTGGCAGCTCTTTCCAGGTGTCGAAGACAACCCGCAAGTTCATGCCGGTCTTGGTGCCTTTGAAGCTCAAGCCTTCTTCGACGCTCAAAAGAATTTCGCCGATGCCGAACAGGCCGATGACGGCGATGATAAAATCGAACCCTTTCATCAAGCCGGTGAAACCAAAGGTCAAGCGCAATTGGCCGGTGACAATATCCAACCCCACCGCGGCGAGGATAAAGCCGATCAAGATTGAAACCAGTGACTTGAGCGGATTGCTGCCGCCGAGGCCGACGAAACTGGAGAAGGTGAGAAGTTGTATGGCGAAAAATTCCGCCGGGCCGAATTTGAGCGCAACTTCGGCCAAAAGCGGCGCGAAAAAGGTGATGAGGAGAATCGAAAACAACGCGCCAATGAATGACGACGTAAACGCCGCTGTGAGCGCCTGGCCACCCAAGCCCTGGCGCGCCATCGGGTAGCCGTCGAACGTTGTCGCCACCGACCAGGGCTCGCCGGGAATGTTAAAAAGCACCGAGGTGATGGCGCCGCCGAAGAGGGCACCCCAGTAGATCGAGGTTAGCAGAATGATTCCCGAAGTCGGCGGCATGGCGAAGGTCACGGGCAAAAGTATCGCCACGCCATTGGCGCCGCCCAGGCCCGGCAAAACACCGATGACGGTGCCGAGCAGAATGCCCATGACCGCCACGAAAATATTGTACGGCGTGATCGCGATCTGGAAGCCGAGTAGTAGGTTTTCCAGGCCCATGACTCAGTAGCCCAGCCAGGCTTCCAGCGGGCCCTTCGGCATCGGCACGAGAAACCACTTTTCAAAAACAAAAAAACTGAGCACGGGGATCGCCAGCGAAAGTGCTATCACGGCACCCCAGGACTGGCGCCCGACCCAGCGCATGTAGAACGCCAGGTAGATGGCTGAGGCGGCGTAGAGGCCGATCCACTGCATTAGCAGAACGGCGGCGAACGCCGGCCAAAGCACTTTCAGCACCGGTGGCAGGGCTTGCGGATCGATGAAAGGCTTGTTTTGGGTTTGGCGCAGCGCTTGTACGACGATCACGATGCAAGAAGCGACCATGATGAGCGCAAGCCAAAAAGGGAAGAAGCCGCTCTTCGGGCCGTCGCTCCCCCAACCGATACCCAACCTTGTAGCATCGAATAGCACAAGCGCGCCGAAGAGCGCGAGGAGAGAAGCGGTGATGACCTCGGCAGCGCGCATGCTACTGCTTCAGTAGGCCCTCTTTCTGCATCAATTCGCGGTGAATCTTTTCGTTCTCGTCCACCCACTTGATGTATTCAGAACCCGTGCTGAACGCGGGCTTTAAAGCGCCGTCGGCAAGATATTTTTTGAAATCGGCGGTGTCGAAAACTTTTTTCAAAAAACTGGTTTGCCACTGCAAAGCCTCTTTGGGAATGTCGGGCGCCGCGAAGATACCGCGCAGCATTTGATAGCGGATATCGGCGCCCAGGGCTTCTTTGATGGTCGGTATCGCCTTCCAATCGCCCTCGGTAATACGTGCGCCATCGAATACTCCCAACGGCCGCACGCGTCCTGCCTTCCAGTGGCTAACGCATTCGGCGGGATTGTTCACTGTCGAATCGATATGTTTACCGACTAGATTGACACAGACCTCGCCGCCACCCTTGAATGGCACGTAAGTGAACTTGACACCGAGCTGCTGTTCCAATTGGATCGTAATGATTTGATCTTCCTGCGCCGAACCAGTGCCGCCCATCTTCATGCGCGCGCTGCCACCGGATTGTTCCTTAACTGAGGCGAGGTACTCTTTGGCGGTTTTGTAAGGCGTGTCCGCGTTGACCCAAAGGATGAATTGATCGAGCGCCATGCGCGCGACCGGCGTCAAATCCTTCCAATTGAAGGGAATGCCCGTGTGCAACGGTGTGGTAAAGAGATTGGACAGGGTGATGACGATCACGTGAGGATCGCCCTTTTTCTCTTTGACATAGAGAAATCCCTCGGCGCCGGCACCGCCAGATTTGTTCACTGGCAGGAGCGGTCGCGGCGAGAGTTTGTTTTTGTCGGCGATGCCGGCGATGAGCCGCGCCATTTGATCGGCGCCGCCGCCAGTGCCAGCGGGGATCACGAATTCAATGGGCTTGGTTGGCTCCCAAGCTGCACCGCGAGCCGTTGGGGCGCTGCTTGCGGCGATGGCGAAGAAGACGATTACAGCTAATACATAGGCCATAAAGGAACTCCTTTGGAGCGCGACTTGTCTTTTTCAGGTCAATTTGGGAGCGTTTACACTACAAATAGAAGCAAAGTCGGAGCTGCACGCAACATCTTGGGAAGCATGCATATCTTAATCGGACCTGATTCTCAAGAGGGTGGTGCAACCGCTTCCTCGGAATCGCATTTCTCTTGACCGCCAAAAGAGCTTCGAGGTAGCTTTCGATCACCCGCCGATCGAAGGCTCGACCAACCCACAACGCACCCTCACCTCTATCCTCTATCCTCTCCCGCGGGACTGTGTCGCAATCGATGGATTTTCGGTCATAAAACAACACGGCTTTCACCACATGAAACTCAAATTATGATGGCACTCGCGCTCCAGCTTTCTCGATCCCTTCACCCCGTAGCTATACCCGTACACCAACAGCTTCATCATCGCTTTGGGATCGTACTCCGGTGGCCCTACCTGCTCGTCATCAAGGACAATCCCCAGCGCCGCAAAATCTAGACTCTCGACAAACGCATCGTAGACCCGCACCGGGTCTTCTCGGCCTACGTACTCTTCTATGCCCGCCGGCAATAATCCCAACTGTTCTCGTTCCCCGCACCGGTACGCCATTTCGTTCCCTTTCCTTTCGGCGTGCCTTAGCATATCGTCTCTGCGTTATTGCAATGTTTTCCCGTTATCAGATATTTTCCCCCGCAGCACCCCTGATAATTGCGACACAGTCTCTCTCGGGGGAGGTTAGGATGGGGGCCGCATCGAAGAGCTGGCCCCCACCTTGATCCTCCCCTGAAGCGGGGAAGGAAAGAAGAAAATAGCAGTGCCCGGCTCGCCGAATGAAGCCTACTGGAATTTTCGCGATGCTTTGAATCGCCCGACGCCGACGTTGTTTTTCGAAGACCGCTCGATGCCGACCCGCACGGGCGACGTTGCCGACGTCAATCCCAAAGGCAAAGCGCTGGTGACCCGCGCCGGTGATTGTTTGACGATCGTCGCCGCCCGCCGCTGCGCCGCGCTGGCGGAAGACGTCGCCGATGAATTGGCAAAAAAATCCTGCTGCCGTGGAAGTCATCAGCCTGGGATTCATCAAGCCGCTGGACAAAGAAACGATTTTGCAATCCGCCAAGAAAACCGGCCGGTTCCTGATCGTCCAAGACGAACCAGCGCCGGGCGGCTACGCGACGCACGTTCGCTGCGTGCTCGACGAACTACCGGCGGGAACCCTGAAGGCGCCGCCGCGCATCGTCGCCGGCGCCGATCAGTATCTACCCTAATGGGATGAGCGGCCTTTCTTGCCGTCAACTGAAAGTGTGAAGGGTGCGGTAGTGGATTTGCTGAAATAGTCCCCAAAGAATTGTTCACCACGAAGGACACGAAGATCACGAAGGTAAGAGAAGAGAATCAAAAAGTTTTCTCCGAACTCCGTGTCGTTCGTGTGCTTCGTGGTGGAATCTTTTTTCCGAGCTCCATGCCCTCTGGGTCTCCGTGGTGAATCCGCTTTCTTGTGATCGCTGAGTCTTTCATTTCTGTGCGTATCACACACGACCATGCCTTGGTGCGGGAATGGGAGCTTGTGCTGGTCTCGCAGGGCCTGGCGCCGCATGTCGGTGAGAGTATGGATGGCTTTGTTCTGAGCGTGCGGGCCGACGAAGCGGCTGCGGCTCGCGCTGCGCTTGCTGCTTACGACGAGGAAAATCTACGGGCAGCGCGCGAGCGGGTGACACCGCCTGAACCGATGAGTTTGTTTTCGGGCATCATCCTTGGCGAGCTGCTCCTCTTGTTCTTTTTCATCACGAGTCTCAAAACTCCCGCCTTCCCATGGTTGCAACGCGGCAGCGCCGATGCTGAACGGATTCTCAACGGTGAGCTGTGGCGTGTCGTGACGGCTCTGACGCTGCACGCCGACATCGCCCATGTGCTCGGCAACGCTGCGGCGGCGGCGATATTCTTTAGCGCTGTGTGCAGCATATTAGGTGCAGGGCTTGGCTCAGTTGCACTGTTGTTCGCAGGCGCCATCGGCAATTATCTCAACGCCCTGATGTATGGATCGCATGGTTCGGCACATATCTCTGTGGGAGCGTCGACGGCGGTGTTCGGCGCGGTTGGCATGCTCGGCGTGCTCGGCATGTCCACGCGCCGGCGCACGACAATGGTGGCGCGCCGCAGGTGGCTCTCGGTGGCGGCTGCCGTTGCGTTGCTGGCGATGTTGGGAACGGCGGGGCAGCGCACAGATTTATTTGCCCACTTGTTTGGCTTCGCCGCAGGTGTGGTGATGGCGGCGCTCGTCGTTATCACAAGACTCAAAGCGCCGGGGGAATTGACTCAGTTGAGTTGCGGCGCTGCCGCGCTCGCGGTAATCGCTTGCTGTTGGTACCTTGCACTAGCCTGATGGATGCGGCCGTCAGTTTGACTCGCCGCCGCGCGCGCAGTAAATTTCCGCGAAATAAGGGACGACTTTTCGGAGGAAGAACTATGATCAAACCCGTCGCTCTGGCTGCCACGCATATGGAATGCCGCAATCTCCAAGAGTCGTTGAAAGTGCTGACCGAGCTGTTGGCCTTCGAAAAAATTTCCGAGAAACCCGGCGAAGCGACGCTCAAACATCCCAACACGCATTGGCAGCTCATCGTTCATGAGGCCGGGCCCGATGCGCCGGCCAAGCCGATGCACAATCATTGGGGCGTGCGGGTGGTGAGTCCGGAAGAAGTGGATCGCGCCTACGATTACCTGCTCGCGCACAAGGCCGAGTACAAGCTCGGCGCCATTGGCAAGCCGACGTGGAGCCACGGTTCCTATTCCTGCTATTTCGTCGAGCCTGGCACCAACGGTTGGGAGATCGAGTGCTACGAGGCGTTCAACCGCAAGCAGGCTACCGCGGCACGGTTCGGCGCGGTGAAGATGGCTCACTGGGATCAGCTCCTGCCGGAGGGGAAGTTCCCGGGGCGCGGCTATGTGCCGCAGGGGTTTACCCACGGCACGTTGGTATCGACGGATATCGAGGTCAGCAAGAATTTTTACATGGAAGTCCTGGGCATGGACGCGCACCGCTTTAGCGATCATGTCGTCTATATTAAACACCCGACGACCAAAACCTTCATCGTCTGCGCGATTCGCCAGAACGCGCCGGTGTTTTCGAAAAACTTCCGCAACACGCTGACGATGGCTTCGAAGGACGCGGTCAAAGAGGCCCATCGCGAATTCAGCGCGCATGGCAAAGAGTTGGGCGTGAGCGAGTTGTTCGGGTTGGAAGAGAGTGAAAATGTAGCGTCGTTTTGCTTCCGCGACCCAGGGGCCAATTGTTGGGAGTTGACCTCGGCGAATTAGGAGTGGCCGGAATATCTCGCGCAGAGGCGCAGAGGACTTAGCGCGGCAAAGTTCGGATTTACTATGAACGAAAAACCACTGGAACAAATGGGCTTGCGCGATCTGCGCGCGATCATGAAGCAGAAAGCGCCGCCGGAGGCGTGGAAGCACTTCAACGGCGCGGCGGAGACCAAGGCGACCTTTCGGCGCAACCCGCGGGCGTTTCACCGCTACCTGTTTCGCCAGAAGATTTTTCACGATATCTCGGAGCCGGATATTTCTACTGAGCTGTTTGGCTGTAAGTTGCCGATTCCGGCAATCACGGCGCCGGTGGGGAGCTTTAGTTTGATCGGCGACAATGCCGAGCGCGAGGTCGGTGAAGGCACCGCCGCCTTCGGCGCGATGATGTTTACCAGCCAGGCGGCCAAGTTCGATCCCAAAGGCTGGCGCAGCGCGGCCAAGTCGCCGCTGGTTTTCATGGCCTACATGAATCGCGGCAAGGAGGAAGTTTCCGACTACGCCAAGATGTCAGAAGATTTGGGCTTTGCGGCAGTCGGCATCACCATGGACACGGTCAAGCCGGTGAAAATCGGCGACGAGGTGCCGCTGTCGACCAAGGACGGCAAGCCGCGCAAGGGCCACAAGTCGACGCCGAAGGACATCGAGTGGATGAAGCAGCAGGTGAGGCTGCCGGTGGTTGTCAAAGGCATCATGGGCGCCGCCGACGCAAAGATTGCCGTGAATTCCGGCGCCGATGCAGTGGTGGTTTCGAACCACGGCGGGCGCATTCTCGACTTCAATCGCTCGGCCTTGGAAGCGCTGCCGGAAGTCGTCGACGCGGTCGGAGCCAAAGTACCGGTGCTACTCGACAGCGGCGTGCGCAGCGGCGGCGATATCGTCAAAGCTTTGGCGCTCGGCGCCAAAGCGATACTAACCGGCAGGCCGGTGGCGTGGGGCGTCGGCGCCTTCGGCGCGCGCGGCGTCGAGCGGGTTTACAATATCTTCGCCGAAGAGATGCAGCGGGTCATGACCATGACCGGCGTCGGGAGCATAAAGGAGATTTCAGGTTCGATTCTGATTGCCGATTGATCTTTTTAGATCATTTGCAGTCGGAGGGAGCCATGGGCTTGATATTTCCGGTTGTGCTCTTACTGGTTATTGTCTGGGTCATTTTTACTTACAACGGCCTCGTCGGCCTCAAACATCAAGTCCAAAACGCCTGGAAGCAGATCGACGTCCAGCTCAAGCGGCGCTACGATCTGATCCCCAATCTCATCGAAACCGTCAAGGGCGTCATGAAGTATGAGCAGGACACGCTGCAGAAAGTCATCGACGCGCGCAGCCGCGCGATGGCCTCGACCGGAGTGAAGGAATCGGCCGAGGCGCAAAACGCGCTGTCGCAATCGCTCGGCAAAGTTTTCGTGCTGATCGAAAACTATCCCGAGCTCAAAGCCAACCAGAACGTCCTGCAGCTCCAAGAAGAGTTGACCACCACCGAGAATCAGCTCGCCTTCGCGCGCCAATATTACAACGACACGGCGACACGGTTTAACGTCAAACAGGAAATCTTTCCGGCCAACATGATCGCCGGTTTTTTCCGCTTCGAGCGCAGCGAGCTATTCGCCGCGGCAGAAGCCGAAAGAGTCGTGCCGCGGGTCGATCTTACTCTCCCGGCGTAGTATCGGTTCCCCTTTTTTTCTTCCTAAGCGCACGCGATGGAACCCGAGCGGAGCATGCTTCGACAAGCTCAGCATGAGCGGAATTTATCGGACCTCTCAGATAAATTATCCGTTCGTCCTGAGCCTGTCGAAGGACTCCGAGTGGCCTCTTCAACGGGCTCGTAGGTCTTCTGCGCCATGACCTTTTCTGCAGAGCAGAGCCGGCGTTCAGGAGCGCTCGCGCCGGCCATCGACTTCGCCGCGCGCCAGCAGCGCAACCGACGCGTCAGCGTGGCGATCGTCCTAGGTTTCATTGGGTTCTTTCTGCTGGTGGGTTTTTCCGTCGATTACGTTTACTTGGGGGCGTTCGCGCCGCGCGGCCCGTCGCTGCCTTGGGCGACGCTTGGCTCATTAGCATTCGCGACGTTTATGACGCTGACGGCCTACGGCGCGGGCAGCAAGATGATCCTTTCATCCATGAACGCGGAGCCGCTCGATCGCAAAAACCCGCAGCATCGCGAGCTGCACAACGTCGTCACCGAGATGGCGCTCGCTTCCGGCTCGGCGATGCCTAAGGTCTACGTCGTCTACGACGCCGCGGCCAATGCGTTTGCCACCGGGCGCGATGAGAAGTCGGCGGCGATCTGTGTGACCACGGGCTTGCTCGTCCTGCTCGATCGCGAGGAGACCCAAGGCGTCGTCGCCCACGAAATGGCGCATATCAAAAACAACGACACGGTCGTCATGATGCTGATCAGTATTCTGCTCGGCGGCATCGCGCTGCTCGCCGATTGGGCGCAGCGCTCCTACATGGGCTCGCGCAGCGGGCGCAAGACCGGCGCGAACCCGCTGCTGGTCATTCCGGCACTGCTGTTGATCGTGCTGTCGCCGCTGATTTCGCGCCTGCTCGCCATGGCGGTGTCGCGCCAACGCGAGCTCCTCGCCGACGCGACGGCGGTGGAGTTTACCCGCAATCCGATTGGGTTGGCAAAAGCGCTGGAGAAAATCCGCGATGCCGGCATGCCGTTTCAAAAGGCGACGCGCGGCACCGCGCATCTGTTTATCGCCAGTCCGTTTCGCCGCAGGCTCGACGAGCGCGACGGCCGCTGGGCGGACTTGCTGAGCACGCACCCGCCCATCGAGCAGCGCATTCAGCTGCTCCATCGAATGGCGGGAGCCGCCGCGCCGATGGCGGCTCCTCAAGAGTTCAAGGGGACAAAAGTTCAAGATCCCCCGGCGCAGAGGCTCGCTTGATACGCTGCCCGCAATGCGAGGTCGCGATGAACGCGGTTGTGGCGCGGGCCAATCCCGGGTCGTTGATCCAGCTTGATCAATGCGGTCACTGTGGCGGCGTCTGGTGCGACAAGTTCGAACTGTTTCCAGTGCAGGCCGGTGAAGCGGAACGCATCGAGGCCATTGACCAAAAATTATTGAACCAGAACGTGGAGGCAGTGAAAAAGACGCTTTACTGCCCGCGTTGCACCGCCGCGCTGAGCCTGTTCACGGAGCCTTTGTTGCCCGCCGACATCCGCCTGATGCGCTGCATGCGCTGCGATGGCATCTGGCTCAATCGCGGCGAGTTTACCCGCTACAAACGCTTTCAAAGGAAAACTCAGCAAGCCAGACTTGCGCCGGAAGAGATTATGCAGAAACTGCCCGAGACCATGGAGGATCCCAAGTCGTGGGTCGTGACGGGGACGCGGGGGATGTACGCTTACCCGCAAGGGTACGATGACGAGAAGGGCACGATCAAAGATACTTTGAGCAATGCTGCGAAGCTTGCGAGCTATGATCAAAGCGTGTGGAAATAGGAAATAGGTAGGCGTACCCTTTCGCGAATCTAAAAACGAAAGGCTGCCTGTTGGCGCAGGCAGGAAAGGATACGCCGATGAGAGAAAAGCACACTGAGG
>Ga0194132_10000134_pt1 | contig 143742 bp, 128 predicted proteins | sample TA2KigOf80mmetaG_FD_148612 | JGI IMG/M metagenome (GOLD analysis project Ga0194132, IMG submission 148612) | Freshwater microbial communities from Lake Tanganyika, Tanzania - TA2015054 Kigoma Offshore 80m | ecosystem: Environmental > Aquatic > Freshwater > Lake | place: Tanzania: Lake... | reverse complement strand
GACGACCACGACGACGACGACCACGGTTCCGACGACCACGACGACCACGACGACGACGACCACGGTTCCGACGACGACGACGACGGTGCTTCCGGGTAGCCGGGACGCCGTGTCGGTGAGGGTTTCTGGATCGGTGAACTACAACAGGACCGCCGAGTCGAGCAGCGGGAACATCGCGATCCAGCGTGATCAGTTGGGAATCCTGAGCGTCGGCGGATCGGTCGAGTACCCCGGAGCCAGCGGAGGAACCGGCAGGTTCACCGTGTCTGCGCAACGGTTCTGGATCTTCCAGTTCTGGACGGGCGAGGTCAGGCTGTTCGATCCGGGCTCGGGCGTCTCGCTCCAGGCACCGGTCTTCGGGTCACTGTCTGCACCCGCTTCCTCTCCGGAACTGGGTCAGTGCGCACCCGGTGGACCCAGCTGCGTACGTGGGACGAGCGACTGGTTCACCCCAGGGTCCTTCCCGAACCTGCTTCGCCCGTTCTCCCTCACGTGGGTCGTGGCCGATAGGTCCTGACACTCACGCTGTGGTGCGGTCCGGGGTGAACGGACCGCTCCACGGCGTCCGTATCGTCGAACTGGCCGGGCTCGGGCCCGGCCCGTTCGCCGGAATGGTCCTCGCCGATCTCGGTGCCGAGGTCATCCGGGTTGATCGTCCGGACCGAGATCTGATCGTTCCTGATCCGGACCGCCCCGATCTGGGACCTTCGAGGCGCAACCCTTGGGATGTGCTCAATCGCAACCGGCCGGCGATCAGGATCGATCTCGCGCTGCAGGAAGGCGCTGCGCTCGTGCGGGATCTCATGGAGCGAGCCGACGTGGTCATCGAGGGTTTCCGTCCGGGGGTGGCGGAGCGGCTCGGGTTGGGGCCGGGCGAGATCTGCGAGCGCAACCCCCGACTCGTCTACGGCCGCGTCACCGGGTGGGGTCGGGATGGCCCCTTGGCGGATCGTGGGGGTCACGATCTCAACTACCTGGCGCTCGCCGGCGTCCTGTCCCACGTGGGTCGCCTTGGAGAGCCCCCGACGCCCCCGCTCAATCTCGTGGCCGACTTCGGCGGAGGGGGGATGCTGCTCGCCGTCGGCGTTCTGGCTGCGTTGGTCGAACGGTCGGTCTCGGGCCTCGGGCAGGTCGTCGACGCAGCCATGGTCGACGGGTCAGCGCTACTGATGGCACCGCTGTTCGGGGCGTGGGCGTCGGGCTTCTGGTCCCCTGAGCGGGGGACCAACCTGCTGGACTCGGGAGCGCCCTTCTACGACTGTTATCGCTGTGGTGACGGGGGGTGGATGGCGGTGGCGGCGATCGAGCCGAAGTTCTTCGCCGAGTTGGTCCGAGGGACCGGTCTGGACTCCCGGTGGCTCGAACTCCAACACGACCGATCCCTCTGGCCGGACCTGCGAAACGAACTCAGCGACCGCTTTTCCACTCGGACGCGCGACGCCTGGACCGAGGTCTTCTCCGGTATGGATGCCTGTGTCACGCCGGTCCTCGACATGGGTGAGGCCGTCGAACACGCGCACGCTGTTGAGCGCAAGGCCTTCGTCGATGTCGACGGTGTGGCGCAACCCGCTCCGGCACCACGGTTCGATCGGACTCCGTCCGGTCCGGTCGAGCCGGCCTGCTCCGGTGATGATCCCACTGAGGTGCTCGGGGCCTGGGGCGTGGACGCACCGCGCGTCCGGACGCTCCTCGAGGACAGGGTGCTCGGCTGAATCAGCCGAGCAGGTACTCCGACATGGCGATCGATCGCAGTCGAGAGAGGTCGAACGTCGCTCCGACGCTGTCGAGCATCACCTCGAGATTGCCCGGGTCGCCGTTGTGGAACGCCACGATGTCGGAGACGATCGCCTCGGACGGCCACGTCTCTACGACGATGCCGTCGAGTGCTTCCGCTCCGGACGTGACTGGGTGGACCACGCCATGGCGAACGTATCGGAGCCGGGGCTGAACCTCCTCCGACATGGGTGACTGGTGGAGATACCAGAGATCCCGGAAGGTGCGCTCGTCGAGTGCGGGGTTCCGGTGGACCAGCGCCACCGTGACGAGTCCGGGTGAACGCTCACCGTCCCGCCACTTGCGGGGGCTCCCTCGTCGCTGACCGAACTCGGACCACACCGACTCGGTGACCAGGTAGCCGTCGACCCGAACGCCGAGCGGACGCAGGATCTCGTCGGTGGCGCCACGGAGGTCGTGGGCGGCGAACCAAGCGGACACGGCAGCGACCACTCCGACGCCGCCGGTCGGCTCCGGCATCGGTCCGGCGATGTCCACGCGGTCGTCGGCCACGTGGACCGACAGGTCTCGTGCGCCCTCGGCCCGGAGTTGCTCGGCCACGTCGCCGACGAGCTGGTCGCGCAGGGCGGCCCGGTCCATGTCGGTCCGTGTCCGGATCAGGTAGACGAGCTTCTCCATGGTCGGTCCTCACGCACCATCGGCGTGGCCGAGCGAGCGCCGCCGATCGATCCAGTCCCGCACGACCGTGGCGAAGTGCTCGGGGTTGTAGACGTCCTCCTCGTGGGACCAGAGACCACCACCGGCGTAGTGGAGGATGGTCAGGTTGTACTGCTCGTGCACCGATCCGTCACCCGGGTCCTCGAGCCTGTTCCAGACCTTGGTGATGACCCAGCCCCGTTCGGGGTCGATCACGTGCCACTCGCATGGGAACGACGTGAACGCAGAGTTGGGCCACGCAGACATGGTCGAGGTGATCCACTCGCGGATCGCCTCTCGGCCGTGGAACTCGCCGTACAGGTGCTCGATGTAGGTGGCGTCCTCGGTGAAGACGTCGGCCCATGCGTTCCAGTCGCCGGAGGCACCGGCTGCCGCCGCTGCCTCCTGGTAGGTGACGAACGCCGACTCGATCTCCTCCACGCTGAACGTGCTCACGGGCCCCATCCTGTCACCGGCCCGGTTGTCCGTGCTCAGGTGGTGTAGTCGGCGTTGATTCGGACGTAGCCGTCGGTGAGGTCGCAGCCGTAGACGGTCCACGAGCCGGATCCGATTCCGAGGTCGACGCCGATGTGCACCTCGTCGCGCCGCAGGTACCCCTCGAGGTCAGCGAGGGCCTCCTCGTCGAGCACCGTCGGGTACACCTCGGTGCCACCGAAGGTGATCCGGACCCGGTCCTGATCGACGTCCTCGGCATCGTCGGCCTTGCCCACGGCCATGGCCACCCGCCCCCAGTTGGGGTCGGCACCGTGGACCGCAGTCTTGACCAGGGGCGAGTTCACGATCGACTTGGCGATTCGTCGGGCCTGCTGGTCGTCACGCCCTCCGGCCACGCTCACGACGATCAGTGTCTCGGCTCCTTCGCCATCGGCGGCGAGTTGTCGGGTGAGGTCGGTGCAGACCTCGAGCAGGGCGCGGCGGAACGCACTCGGATCGACGGAACCAGCCGCACCACTGGCCAGGACGACCGCAGTGTCGGACGTCGAGGTGTCGGTGTCGACGCTCAGGCTGTTGAACGTCCGGTCGACCACCCAACGGAACTCTGCGTCGAGTGTCGGAGCGTCCAATTCGGCGTCGGTCAGGACGAACGCAAGCATCGTGGCCATGTCGGGCTCGATCATGCCGACCCCCTTGGCCACGCCGGCGACCGTCGCAGTGGTCCCTTCGACCGTTTCCAGCGCGGCCACGGCGACCTTGGGGTGGGTGTCGGTGGTGGTGATCGCCCCGGCGACCGCTTCGAGTGTGGCCCCGGCGAACGGCATGGCGAGTTGGGCCAGATGCGCTCGGATCCGATCCATGGGGTAGGGGCGACCGATGACACCGGTCGATGTGACCAACACGTCCTCGGTCCGGCCGCCGATGGCCCGGGCAACTCCCGCAGAGAGTTCCTCGGCGTCGGCGCGTCCCTGAGCCCCCGTGGCCACGTTGGCGTTCTTCGACACGACGACGAACCCTCGCAGCGAGCCGTCGGCCACGTGTTCCCGGGAGATCTCGACGCTGGGACCAGCGAAGCGCGATCGGGTGAACACCGCAGATGCGGGCACCGGTCGCTCAGCGGTCACGACCACGAAGTCCGGCGTGTCGTCCTTGATACCGATGTTGGCCACGTGGGCGCTGAATCCGTCCGGCAGGTCCACGCCGGGAGTCTCGCAGAGCCCGTCGAGGTGGCTACATTCGATCAACCCGGCTGAGGCCGGCTCAACCCGGCTGAGGCCGGCTCAACCCGGCTGAGGCCGGTCGAGGATGGAGGAGTGGTGAGCGAACCGACATCACTGGCCGATCGGCGGGTTCTGGTCACCGGCGGGGCCCAGGGACTCGGCCGAACCATCGCCGAGCGCATCGTCGACCTCGGCGGGATCGCGATCATCGCCGATGTCTCCGACGAACTCGGCGAGAGTGCCGTGGCGGCGATCGGTTCCGCTGCGGTCTATCAGCACCTCGACGTCTCCTCCGAGCACGACTGGTCGGCGGCGTGCGGCGCCATCACCGACGCCGTCGGAGGCCTCGACGGTCTGGTCAACAATGCGGCCCTGCTCGACATGGGCCCGATCGAACAGATCGAACCAGATCGGGCTCGGCGGCTGCTCGAGGTGAACCTGCTCGGCCCGCTGCTCGGGACCCAGGCGGTCGCCCCGCTGCTCCGGGCGTCCGGTGGGGGGTCGATCGTCAACATCTCGTCCATCGGCGGCCTCGAGGCGATGAACTCGACGGCCACCTACAACGCAACCAAGTGGGGGCTGCGGGGGTTGACCAAGGCGGCGGCGCTCGAACTCGGCCTCGACGGCATCCGGGTCAATGCGGTGTGTCCCGGAATGGGCAACCCTGACATGCCGACACCGTTCCTCGACCGGTTCGACCTCGACCGCTACCTCGCCAGTGCGCCCCGGTTGCCGTTTCACCACAATGGCCAGCCCCGCAACGTCGACGTCCACGACGTCGCCGAGATGGTGGTGTGGCTCCTCTCTGACGCCGCCCGGGGTTGCACCGGCGCCGACTTCGCCGTCGATGCCGGCTGGACCGCCGGCACCTTCGCCGAGGGACTCCCCGGCTTCTGATCTCACCCTCCGGAGACGAACGCCTCCGACGCAGGTTCGAGCACGACGTCTGAATCGGGATCGTCGAGCCAGCCGTCGGGGAGCGCCACCCGACGGAGCGGCCCGCTGTGGCTGCGGATGACCGAAGCGGGATCCACCGTCGGGACGAGCGCAGGGTCGAGCTCGCTGAGCAGGACCTCGACGTCGTCGGGTGTCTCGACCAGACCCGCTCGGCGCCGGACCTCGCCGCCGACCGGGTAGCCCTTCAGGTACCACGCCAGGTGCTTGCGGAACCCGGCGAGGGTCCGGCCGGGCTCCCAGGCGACGATCAACCGCACGTGCTCGCGAATCGTGTCCGACACCGCCCCCAACGCCGGTGGTGGGTCGGCGGGTCGACCGTGCAGCGAGCGTTCGAGGTCCGAGAAGAGCCATGGCCGACCCAGACAACCCCGACCGACCACCACCCCTGCGCATCCGGTGGTCCGGATCATTCGGCAGGCGTCCTCACCGCTGAACACGTCGCCGTTGCCGAGCACCGGGACCCCGTCGACGGCTTGGACGAGTTCGGCGATGCGGTCCCAACGGGCGCTCGGGGCGTAGTGCTGGAGGGCGGTCCGGGCGTGCAGTGCCATCCCCGCAACGCCGGCCTCGGCGGCGATCCGACCGGTGTCGAGGAATGTCAGGTGGTCGTCGTCGATGCCCAGTCGGAACTTCACCGTCACCGGCACCGTGCCGCCGGAGGCCGAGCGGGCAGCGTTCGTGGCGGCCTCGAGCACCCGGCGCAGCAGCGAACGCTTGAACGGGAGCGCAGCTCCTCCGCCGGCCCGGGTCACCTTCGGTGCGGGACAACCGAGGTTGAGGTCGATGTGGTCGACCAGATTCCGGTCGATCAGCAGGCGGACCGCCTCGCCGAGATGCTCAGGGTCGGTTCCGTACAACTGCAGCGAGCGAACCGGCTCCTCCGGGTGGAACCTGGTGAGTTGCCACGACGCGGCGTGGCCCTCCAGCAGCGCTCGCGCCGTGACCATCTGGTTGACGAACAACCCGCCCCCGAACGAGGCCGCCAGCCGCCGGAACGGTGCATCGGTGACTCCCGCCATCGGAGCGAGGACCACCGGCGGGTCGACCGTGATCGGACCGAAACGTATCGGAGCGAATCGCTCAGGTTCGTCCACGGCGTCGCCGCTTCATCCGGATCGCTCCCGGCGACGAAGGCGGTCGAGGAGGTGCAGGGTCACGCCTGCGGGACCGGCCCACCAGGTCAGGAGCAGCGAGATGCGGGCCGTGCGGCCACGGGACAGTGCGTACTCGTGGATGGTTCGACCGACGAGCAGATCGAAGACCAGGTAGTGCGTCCACCCGGCGAGGAACGCCGTCGGTGTCGACAGGCCGGCTCGGAGCGCATCGGGATCATCGAAGCGTGGCAGGCCCTCGCCCTCAGAGGCTCCCCGCACTGCACTGGCACCGAGGAAGCCCACGTACGCCGCACCCAGCCCGAACGACAGCGGTGTGGACCATCGAACGAGTGCGGCGGTGAGTCGAGAGCGAGGGGCCACGATCATGGCGAGCCACACCGGAGCGGTCGTGGCACTCAGGACAGAGAACGCTGTGCGCTCGGTGTCACTCATCGGCTTCCACGTCGGCGCTTCGGTGCTCACGTTCTCCATCCTGCCCCAATTGTCCTGAAGTGTTCCGCTCTGCTCGGTTCCGCTCGGTTCTGCTCGAGCGGGGAGCGACGGGTGCGTTGTGGTCCCAGCAGCGTTGGCGTAGGCTCGCAGACGTGAGCGACCACCGTTCCCTCCTCCTGCTGATGTAGGCGAGCCCGCCTCTGCCGGCTCGCCGAACCTCCTGCGCCAGCGCAGGAGGTTCTTCGGTTTTGGGGGATCGTCACCCACCACCCACCAGACTGGAACCACGATGGAAGCACGAACCGAGACCTCTGGACCCGCATCGGATCCGATGCCGTTCGAGAAGTACCAGCCCTTCGTCCCGTTCCCGCTCGATCACGGCGGGGACACCAACGGCGGTCTGGCCGATCGGACGTGGCCGTCGGCTCGGCTGACAGCCGCTCCGACCTGGTGCTCGGTGGACCTCCGTGACGGCAATCAAGCGCTCATCGACCCCATGGACCCCGTGCGGAAGATGCGGATGTTCCAGACCCTCGTCGACATGGGGTTCACCGAGATCGAGGTCGGGTTCCCAGCGGCATCGCAGACGGACTTCGACTTCGTCCGGGAGATCATCGAGGGTGGCCACATCCCCGAGCATGTGACGATCCAGGTGCTCGTCCAGTGTCGCGCCGAACTGATCGAACGGACCTACGAGGCGCTGCGCGGCGCCCACTCGGCGATCGTCCACTTCTACAACTCCACGTCGGTGCTCCAGCGGGACGTGGTGTTCGGCCTCGATCGTGAGGGGATCACCCGGATCGCCACGGATGCTGCCCGCCTCGTCCGGAAGTACGAGCCGACGCTGCCGGACACCCAGCTCCGCTACGAGTACTCGCCCGAGTCGTTCACCGGGACCGAACCCGACTACGCCGTCGAGATCTGTGATGCTGTGATGGAGGCGCTCGAGTTGTCGCCCGACGAGCAGGTCGTCATCAATGTGCCGGCCACGGTCGAGATGTACATGCCCAACATCTACGCCGACGTGATCGAGTACGTCCATCGGAACCTCCCGCGCCGCGAGCAGGCGATCTTGTCCCTGCATCCGCACAACGATCGCGGCACAGCGGTCGCTGCGGCCGAACTCGGCCTGCTCGCCGGAGCCGATCGGGTCGAAGGCACCCTGTTCGGAAACGGAGAACGGACCGGCAACGTCGACATCGTCACGCTCGGCTTGAACCTGTTCACCTCCGGTGTCGACCCGAACCTCGACTTCTCCGACATCGACGCCATTCGCCGGACCGCCGAGTACTGCAATCGGCTTCCTGTCCACGAACGCCATCCCTACGCCGGCGATCTCGTCTACACGGCGTTCTCCGGGTCACACCAGGACGCGATCAAGAAGGGTGTGGCCGCCATCTCCGGCGGGGGCACCGAGGCCGACGGGACCTACGACCAGTGGGAGGTCCCGTACCTGCCGATCGACCCGGCCCACCTGGGCCGCACCTACGAAGCGGTGATCCGCGTCAACAGCCAGTCGGGCAAGGGGGGAGTGGCCTACGTGATGCAGGCCGAGTACGGCCTCGATCTGCCGCGCCGACTCCAGATCGAGTTCTCCCGCACGATCCAACATCTCGCCGAGGACGCCGGCACCGAGGTGACCCCGGCGGTCATGTGGGATGCGTTCGACGGCGTCTACCTGCAGGTGCCCGTCGGCGGACCCGGGATCGCACTGCGCTCGGCGGAGGCGACCACGTCCACCGAGTCCTCCCGGATCACCGCCCAACTGATCGTCGACGGTGAACCGCTGACGGTCACCGGTGAGGGTGGTGGGCCGATCTCGGCGTTCGTCCATGCGCTCAGCAGCGGTCTGGATCTGCAACTCGAGGTGGTCGACTACACCGAACATGCCGTCTCGGCCGGTACCGACGCCACGGCAGCGGCCTACGTGGAGGTGCGCAGCGCCGACGGGCGGACGCACTGGGGCGTCGGCCTGGACCAGAGCATCCTGACGGCATCGCTCAAGGCCGTGATTTCTGCGGCCAACTGTCTGGGGCGGAGCGACTCAGCCTGAGTCGGCCGCTCGCTTGGTCGACGTCGTCGTGGAGGACCTGCCGTTGAGCGTCGTCGGGGGGCCGGTGGAGATGGAGTCGGAGCGACTGGTGCCCTCCGGGACCGTGTCGGTGGAGTCCTCAACGGTGGTCGACGAGCCGGATCCATCAGTCGTGGTCGATCTGTCCGAGCCATCTGAACCGTCGGCGAGCGTCGTGGTCGTGGAGTTGTTCCGGAGGATGGCGTTGTAGGCGGAGACCTGATCGAGGCACTCGCCGGTGATGCCCTTGACCGTGAGGGCCCGCCGCACCGCTGACTCCACCCGGGACCGGTCGAGACGGTTGGACACGATGGCGTCGGTGAGTCGACGGGTGGTGTCGGCCACGGCATCGGATCCGGAGACGACCACGACGTCCACGCCGGCGCCGATGGCGAGCTCGGCGGCCTGGTCCTGAGTGGTGACGTTGGCGACTGCCTGCTGGCTCAGGTCATCAGCAATCACCAGGCCTTCGAACCCCTGGGCCTCTCGGAGCTCACCGGTGATTGCCGCCTCGGAGATCGTCGCCGGCTGGTCCGCCTCGGTGAGGCCGGGAACCTCCACGTTCGCCACGAGGACGGCGGGCGCTCCCGCATCGATGGCCGCCTGGAACGGAACCAGGTCCGTCGTGCGGAGTTCGTCGAGGGACGCCACCGTGGCCGTCCCGGCGACCGGGTTCTGGTCGGCCCCGCCGAGTCCCGGCCAGTGCTTGACCACCGGGGTCAGGTTGGTCTCGACGAGGGCGGGCACGACGGCGTCGATGTACGGCGTGACCTCGGCCGCCTCCGAGGAGTACGTGCGTCCGCCCATCCCGCCACCCGAACCAGCATCGGCGACCGGAGCGAACAGGACGTTGACGCCGAGGTCGGCGACCTGATCTGCGTGCTCGGCCATTGTGGTTGCGGCCTCCGTCGGGGTTCCCTGGGCCTGAGACGGCGCTCCGGGGAGCCCATCGACGGCGTTGGCGAGCGGTTGGACTCCGCCGCCCTCCTCCGAGATCGCAACCGAGACCCGGATCGGGGCGTCCGTGGTGGCCTCGGTGATCTCTTCGGCCACGTCGGAGGACTGCTCCCCATCGAGCACGATGCCGCCGATGGTGCCGGCGGCGAGCACCTCGGTGGCCTGATCGGCGGAGTCCACGACGGCCCAGATCATCTGAGCGGCCTGGGCCTCCGGCGGGAGCATCTGGGCGCAGCCGACGGGCGTGGTCGTGGTCGACTCGGGCGCAGACGTCGTGGTGGTCACCTGCACCTGGCCGCCGGTCGTGCCGACGCACGCCACGGCCACGGCGCCGGTGCACAACACGGCAACCGTCGTCCACGCCGAGCGAACTGTCCGCTCCGGACGGTGAACGCCGAGTGTCCTGCCCACGGATTCGACGCTAGTGGGGGATCAGTCGGCGAACCCGTCACGTGGGTCAGACTCTCGGTGTGCCCGATCCGGTCGATGTCGCCCGACGACCCGCAGCGTCGCGCCCCGGGGGCCGGAGTCGGTTCCGACGCTCGCGGGTGGGTGTGTGGTTCTGGGAGCTCGGCTATCGGGTCGGTCCCAACCTGTGGGTGATCCCCTTCGCCTGCGCTGCGGGCGGCATTGCGCTCTACGCCGTCACCCGCCGGCTCGATCGTCTCGTCGAGGACCCAGCTGGGATCGGAGTCGTACCCGAATTCCTCGTGGCCCGTTCGCCGGCCGATGCCGCTCTCGTCCTCAGCGCCCTGCTCGCAGCGCTCGCCACGGCGCTGGCGCTCGTGTTCTCCACGAGCGTGCTCACCTTCAGCCTGGCCACGTCCCAGCTCGGGCCGAGACTGATCCGGAGGTTCATCGAGGACCCGGTGACGCAGTTCTCGCTCGGAACGCTGCTCGCCGGCGTGGTGGTCTGTGCGTTGACGCTGGCGTCGATCCGGACGGGGGCCGGCACTGCCGGTGTTCCCGAGGTCTCCTACGCCGCAAGCATCCTGCTCGCCCTGGGGTGCTTCTTCGTGATCGTCCTCTACGTGCACCGCGTCGCCACGTCGATCCAGGCGCCGCAGGTGGTCGCATCCGTCGTCGCCGACCTCAACCGGACCGTCACCGAACTCGACTTGGAGCATCGTCGGGTCGGCCGGAGCGACGATCCGCAGGAGGTGGAGCGTTGTCTGGTCGGGCTCCGGGCAGACGGGTCGGACCTCCTGGCGCGCCGCGACGGATTCGTGCAGGCCCTCGACCTCGATCGTCTCATCGGGATGGCCGACGACTGCGGGTTCCGACTCGAGATGCTGCGTCGTCCCGGTCAGTTCGTGGTCACCGGTCAGCCTCTCGCCCGGGTCACCCCGGCATCGGCGCACGGCGTCGCCGATCGGGTCGTGGCCGAGGCGGTGGAGATCGGCGCCAGCCGGACCCGGGTGCAGGACATCGAGTTCGCCCTGTACCAGGTCGTCGAGATCGGTCTCCGGGCGCTCTCGCCGGCGGTCAACGACACGTTCACCGGGATGACCTGCCTCGACTGGCTCACCGCAGCGCTGTGTCGCCTCGGACAGCTCCCGCTCGACACCGGCGGTGTCCTCGGACAGGACGGTTCGGTACGTCTGGTGGAGCGGACGGTGCCCTTCGAGCGGATGGTGAAGGCCTCCTACGACATGATCCGACAGGCCGGGGCCGGCAATCCGGCGGTCGTGATCAGACTGCTCGACGATCTGACGACGCTGGCCCGGCAGATCGACCCCGGTCGACTCGACGCCGTTGCGGTCCAGGTCGACGCTGTGCTCGATGGGGCGCTCGCCCGGGCGCCGGTCGCCTCCGACGCCGCTGCGATCGAGCAACGCCACGAGCAGGCCTGCTCGGTGATCGCCCAACGGCGAACCGGTACGCTCGAAGCGTGAACATCACCGAACGCGGACGGGCCGCCGTGGTCGACCCGGACGCAGACCCCGTCCTCGACCGTTCCCGACTCCGCTTCGCCGCCATGATGGTCGCCGTCGGGGTGGCGCACTTCGTTGCGCCTCGGTTCTTCGAACGGATCGTCCCCCGGTGGTTCCCGTGGCCTCGGGAGGCGGTGCTCTGGTCCGGCGTGGCCGAGGTCGCCTCGGGGGCACTCCTCGCCGTCCCCTCGACCAAGCGGATCGGTGGGTTTCTCGCCACCGCCACGATCGTGGCCGTCTACCCGGCCAACATCCAGATGGCGATCGACGCCACGCAGGGACAGGACGTCGGCGTCCCCGCATGGGCGGCGTGGCTCCGATTGCCCTTGCAGATCCCGATGATCCGCCGGGCGTGGAGTTTCACTCGCTGACCTGACCGGCCCCCTGCTCGTCCCGTGGGTACGGCAGGCCCGGGTGGCCGAGGATCCCCAGGGGGTCACAGGAGGCGCGGAGCGCAGCGGTGAGCTTCACCTCCACCGGGTCCACCGTCCGATGCCACCACGACGCATTGCTCGGTCCCACCCCGTGCTCGGCGCTGAAGGTTCCACCGTGTTGTTCGACTGCGATGGCGAACACCACATCGTGGACGTCGGCTTCGAGGTGCTCGTCGACACCTCGGGTCCCGGGCACGACCACGTTCAGGTGGACGCCGCCGTCGCCCCAGTGGCCGAAGTCCGCCACCAGCAGGTCCGGCCAGCGACTCGTGACCGCCGCTCCCACCTCGTCGACGAGTGCCGGTAGTTCGGCTCGGGGGACGGCCACGTCGTGGCCGATCACCGCACCGAGCCGGGCGAGCCCCTCACTCACGGCGTGGCGGGGGGCCCAGGCCTGCTCCGTCGGCAACACCACGGCGTCGCCGGTGTCGACCGGTGCGGTCTCTGCGGCGTCGACGAGCAATTCGCCGCAGCCGCGGGGCCCCGACACCTCGACCAGCGCCGCCCACGGTGCCGGGGGGAGCGGGAGTCGCTGGCCGGCCACCGCTGCGGCACCGAGCGCAGCGGCCGAGACGACCTCGTAGGCACTGATGAGCGGATCGAGTCGGCGTTCGAGGTACTCGAGCAGCACGATGGCATCGCTGGCCCGTCGGATCGGGATCCAGGCGCATGCCGTGTCTGCTGGGCGCACCGCCAGGTCGAGCGCCGCCCTCGTCACGATCCCGAGGGCTCCCGAGGATCCGACGACCAGGCCGGTCAGATCGAGGCCGTGGTTGTCCTTGCGGTGCGTCCGCAGCGTGTCGAGCACCGAGACGGCACCGTCGGCGAGCACCGCCTCGACTCCGAGCGTCCGGCGACGGACGTCGCCGTGACGGAGCATCCGAGCCCCGCCGGTGTTGGTGGCGACCATCCCCCCGATCGACGGGTCAGCGCCCAGGTCGATCGGGAAGGTCAGTCCGAACTCCCCGGCGGCGTCGTTGAGTTCACCCAGCCGCAGGCCGGCCGGAACGATCGCTGTCCGGTCGGTCTGGTCGATCTGCAACCCGTGCCGGAGCCGCTCGGTACTCAGCACCACCAGTCCGGTGGCATCGGGCGGCGGTGTGGACGCACCGACGAGGCCCGAGTTGGCCCCCTGCGGCAGCAGACGCACCCCGTGCTCGCAGGCCCAGCGCACCACGAAGCACACCTCCTCGGTGTCCCGTGGTCGGATCACGTCGACGTCGGGACCGGGAGCGCCCCGTGCCGGCGTGGCGTAGCCGGCGGTGAGGCCATCGCCGGCCCGCAGGACTGCGCCCGGCCCCAGTTGGGCGCTGAGTTCCTCGATCGGACCCATGACGGAGATGATGCCCTGACCTAGCGTGCATCCGTGGATCCGACACCGCTCTCCATCCGACGGCGACCAGATGGGTCACCGTGGCGAATCGCCGTGTGGGGAACGGGCAACGTCGGCCGTCCGGCGATCCGAGCGACCGTCGCCGACGCCGACCTCGAACTCGTTGCGGTCGTGGTCTCCGCCGACGAGAAGGTCGGTCGTGATGCTGCGGATCTCGCCGATCTACCCGACCCGACCGGCGTGATCGCCACACAGGACTCCGATGCGGTCCTCGCCTCCGGGATCGACGCCGTGGTGTACACCGCCACGGGCGACACCCGGCCCGACGCCGCCGTCGACGACATCGTGGCGTGCCTCGCCGCCGGCGCCGACGTGGTCAGTACGTCGGTGTACCCGTTGATCCACCCGCCGACCACGCCAGCGGACCTCCGCTCACGTGTCGAGACGGCGTGTGCTGCGGGTGGCGCATCGTGCTGGGTGTCCGGGATCGATCCCGGATTCCTGGCGGACCTGCTGGCGCCGGTCCTGGTGGCCACGTGCGTCTCGGTGGATCGCGTCGAGGTGCGGGAGGTCTTCAACTACGCCACCTACCACGCTCCGCACGCCGTGAGGGAACTGTGCGGGTTCGGAGCCCCCATGGACGCTCCGCCGCCCATGCTCTGGCCCGGGGTGCCGACCATGGTCTGGGGCGGGGTGCTGCGCATTCTGGCGGAACTGCTCGACGTGGAACTCGACGAGGTCGACGAGCAGATCGAACGCCGACCGCTCGAACGGACCATCGAGCTGCCGATCGGCACGTTCGCCGCCGGGACCCAGGGTGCGTTCCGACTGCTGGTGCGTGGGCTCGTGAACGGCGAGCCGGTGATCGTGGTGGATCACGTGACCCGGATCGACGATGAGTGCGCCCCCGACTGGCCGTACGCCCCTGAGCGTTCCATGGGCTGTCACCAGGTGATCGTCCACGGTGACCCGGACGTCACCTTGAGCGTCGAGGCCGGAGACTCTGCTGATCCCGACACTCTCGGCGATCGGAACGTCGGAGGCATTGCGTTGTCCGCCGGACGGATCGTCCACGCAATACCGGACGTCATCGCCGCACCCAACCGGATACTCACCGCCGCCGACCTCCCGCTCATCGTCGGCCGTGGACTCGTGCGTCCCCCCGGCCAGAGAGCGACAGGGCGATGAGCGACGAGACCGGAGATCCGCTCTCGCCGTACGCCGGTCACGGCGGGACCGTCGGGCGGGTGTTCGCCACGTCGGAGCCGTGGTGGCCCGAGCGCCGTCGGCCGGCTCCGGGCGCGCCGAACATCGTGGTGGTGATGTGCGATGACATCGGCTACTCCGACGTCGGCTGCTACGGGTCGGAGATTCCGACGCCCCACATCGACCGTCTCGCCAGCGACGGGCTTCGCTACTGCGACTACCACGCCACGCCGATGTGCTCGCCGACCCGGGCCAGCCTGCTCACCGGGCTCGAACCGCACCGGGCCGGTGTCGGTCACGTGGCCCACTCGGATCCGGGCTTTCCCGGTTACGCCATGGAGCTCACGCCATTCGCCCCGACGCTCGCCGAACTCCTCCGCGAGTCCGGCTACCAGACGCTCATGGTCGGGAAGTGGCACCTCACCAAGGACAGTCAGGTCAACGACGCCGGCGACCGGTCCTCGTGGCCGCTGCAGAAGGGGTTCGACCGGTACTACGGGTTCCTCGATGGGTTCACGAACTTCCACCATCCGCACCGGCTGATCGAGGACAACCACGCCGTGTCCGTCGACCGTTACCCCGACGGGTACTTCGTCACCGACGACCTGACCGACCGGGCGATCTCCATGGTGCGGGAGTCGGTGGCGTCCGATCCGTCCAAGCCGTTCCTCCTCTACTTCGCCCAGGCTGCGGTCCACGCCCCGCTGCAGGCGAAACCCGAGGACATCGAACGACACCTCGAGGCCTACCACGAGGGTTGGGACGTCCTGCGAGCTCGTCGTCACGAGCGTCAGATCGAACTCGGTGTGATTCCGCCGGATGCGGAGTTGGCCCCACGGAACGCCGAACCCGGCGACGAGGTGACGGCGTGGGACGAACTCGACGACGACCGCAAGCGGCTCTTCGCCCGCTACATGTCGGTGTACGCCGCGCTGATCGACAACCTCGACCAGAACGTCGGGAGGCTCCGGGCGGCCCTCGAGGAGCTCGGGGTGTGGGACAACACGCTGTTCGTGTTCACCTCCGACAACGGCGGCTCACGGGAAGGGGAGGTCGACGGGACCAGCGCCTACTTCCGGACGCTGCACCACACCCGGACCGGAACCGAGGAACCGTTCGAGGAGGACCTGGAGCGAATCGACCGCATCGGCGGCCCGACCACGCTCCCGCACTACCCGCGAGGTTGGGCAATGGTGTCCAACACCCCATTCCGGCTCTACAAGATCAACGCCCACCGGGGCGGCCACTCGGTTCCGTTCGTGGTGTCGTGGCCCGACGGTGACCTGGGTCCCGGCGGGGAGGTGCGTGAGCAGTTCGTGCATGTCTCGGATCTCCTGCCGACGTTCCTCGAGCTCGCCGGGATCGAACGGCCGGAGGTCTGGCGTGGGCAGCCGGTGCTGCCGCTCTACGGCGAGTCCCTCGCTGCGACCCTGCGCGATCCCGGGGCTCCCGGGCGAACTGCCGATCTGATCGTCGAGAACGAGGGGCATCGCGGTTACCGGCGTGGCCGGTGGGAGGCGGTCACCCGTCACGTGCCCCGGACGTCGTACTCGAGTGAGCCGTGGGAGCTCTACGACGCCCTCTCCGACCCGACGCAACTGCACGACCTCGCTCGACACCAGCCGCAGTTGCTCTCCGAGATGATTGCTGCGTGGGAGGAGGCAGCGTGGTCCAACCAGATCTTTCCGCTGGACGAGGGCACTGGCTACCGGTACCTCCTCCGGCCGAGTTGGACCGAGGACTACGACCGCCCGGTGGTCCTCGTGCGTGGCACGCCCACCCTCGATCGTTGGCGGTCTCAGCGGCTGATCCTGTGGCGAGACGTCGACATCGATGTCCGAATCGATCACGGTGAGGGAGATGCCGGCGTGCTCGTCGCCCACGGCGATCAGGGCGGCGGGTACTCGCTGTATGTCGATTCGACCGGTGAACTCGTCGCTGCCCACAACGGCTACGGACTGGAACGGGAGGTGCGGGGGCCGCGTCTCGATCCCGGGGTTCACACCGTCGGTCTCCACCTGGGCTGCCCCGGCGGGGATCGCTGGGACCTCTCCCTGTCAATCGACGGCACCGTCGTTGCCGGCGACGGCGACTTCAGGTTGTTGATGGCGATGGCACCGTTCGAGGGGATCGACGTGGGGATCGATCGCCGATCGCCGGTGTGCTGGTCGCTCTACGAGCGACACGGGCCGTTCCCGTACTCCGGCGGACTCGACTCGGTGTCCTACACACCGGGTGCCTCCGCCCCGGACAGCCCGACGGACTTCCTCGAGATGCTCCGTGACTGGGGGCGACGATTCGAGTGAGTCGCAGTGAACACGTCGACGTGGCCATCGTCGGTGCCGGGGCCATGGGGGCGGTCAGCGCCTGGCGCCTGGCCCGATCCGGACGTTCGGTGGTTGCGTTCGACCGCTTCGCTCCCGGCCACGATCGCGGGTCCTCACACGGAGCCACGCGGATCTTCCGGCTGGCCTACCGCGACCCGAGGTACGTGACGTTGGCGGAGCGGGCGTTGCCGCTGTGGCACGAACTCGCCGATGCCGCCGGTGAGGTGCTGCTCGAACAGGTCGGTCAACTCGATCACGGCCGACCCGAGGCGGTGGCCGAGGTCGCCGGAGCCCTGCGAGCGGCCGGCCGGAGTGTCGAGGAACTCGACCCGGCTGCGGCGAGCGAGCGGTGGGGTGGAATGCGATTCGACCGTGCGGTGGCCTACAACCCGGACGGGGGGCGGTGCTGGGCCGAGCGCACCGTGGCGGCGGCGCAGCGGCTGGCTGTCGACGCCGGAGCCCAGATCCACTTCTCCACGCCTGTCGATCGCATCGAGGTGCGCAGCGATCGGGCTGTGGTCCACGCCGGTGGTTCGAGGTGGGTCGCTCCCGTGGTTGTCGTGGCCGCTGGTGCCTGGACCGGGTCGCTGCTCGACGGCGTCGTCGCTGCGCCGGAACTGCTCGTCACGGCTGACCAGCCGGCGGTCTTCGCCGCCCGGCCCGACTGCGGCATGGGCGACTCGGGGTGGCCGTCGTTCCTGCACCACGGCGATCCGATCGCCGGCGTCGACCGTCCGCTGCACTTCGACGCCTACGGAGTGGAGAACCCCGGTGAAGGCGTCAAGGTGGGTGGATTCAACACCGTGGTCCCCGCCGATCCCGACGATGACTCCCGTCGTGTCGATCCGGCCCTGACCCGTCACCTCGTCGACTACGTGCAGCAGTGGCTTCCGGGACTCGATCCGTCGCCGGTGAGCGCTACGACGTGCCTGTTCACCTCGACGACCGACGACCACTTCGTCCTCGACCGTCGGGGGCCGGTGGTGGTCTGTTCGCCCTGCTCCGGTCACGGATTCAAGTTCGTTCCGGCCATCGCCGCCGAGGTCGAGCGTCTGGCCACGGGGAGCGATCAGCCGGTCACTGTCTGGAGGATCGATGCCGTTCGATGAGGCGTCGGCGAACAAACCTCCGGGGGGTGCATCCGTCCGGCAGTTGAACCCCGATGATCGAACATGACTCCAACAACGCTGATCTCCCCTCCGAAGCCGCGTGTATCCAGTCAGCAGCGGTCGAAGCGTCGTCTGCGCTCGACTCCGGTGTTGGCCATGGCCGCAGTGAGCGCACTCCTCGGCCTCTCGGCGTGCACGATGTCGCCGTCGTTCCCCCCAGCGACCTCGACCGTGGCGTCGGTCGACCTCAACCGGTACCTCGGGACCTGGTACGAGGTCGGGAGCGTCAAGCAGTTCTTCTCCATCGGTCTGGTCAACACCAAGGCGCAGTACTCCCTCAACCCCAACGGAACGGTCCGGGTGGAGAACTCCGGCAACTACTTCGGCCCCAACGGGCCCCAGTCACGGATCGTCGGGTCCGCAGCGCCTGTCGACCCGAGCAACGCCCGGCTCAACGTGGCGTTCGTCGGGACCGCCTCGACCAACCCCCCCGGCAACTACTGGATCGTCGACCTCGACCCGGACTACCAGTGGGCGATCGTGAGCGATCCGTCGGGTGCGAGCGGTTTCCTGTTGACCCGGTCCCGGTCGGTCAGCCCCGAGTTCTACGACGAACTCGTGAGCCGGGCTGCTGCCAAGGGCGTCAACGTCGCCAACCTCACCCGGACGCCGCAACTCTGAGCTCAGGGGCGGGCCTCGAGCGCCGTCGGGACGTCCCGGACGGCCCGGGGTAGTGCGGTGAGCCGAGGGATCTCGCCGAGTGGCCTCCACCGTCGGCCGTCGGTGCTCCACTCGGCCCACCACCACACCGTGACGTCGCCGATCCACGACGAAGGCCGGCCCGGAATTCCGGTGCGCGACCGATACGGCAGGGTGCACACACCGGGTCGCCTCGCTTGCTGAGCCGGACTCGCCGGGTCGCCCGGGTCGTAGGCCTGGCCCCGCCCCGGGCAACGGGTCACCTGACCGACGGCGGCGGGGTCCCCGCTGCGGGCTTCGAAGCGCACCGGCCACGCCCGGACACGGGCCGTCACTCCGTTGCTCGACAGCGTGCGCTGCACCACCTGTCCCCAGACCTGTGGGGTGTATGAGATGAACACCGGCTGGCTGACCGGGACGGCGAGACCGCCCGGTGGGCTGAGCGTGGGACGCAGCGGCGGCACGACGGTCACCATCTGCCGGCTCCAGCCGGACGCTGCGGTGGCGGAGATGCTGACGAGGCGGACCTCGCCGTTGGCCCGGCCGTTGACGACCCGGTACTGGATGCTCAGGTCGTCGGCGGTTCCAGCGACCGCTCGGGCGCCGTAGTCGCGAATCGCCGGGTGTCCGGCAACGGCCGGGTCCACCGAGGCCACCTGGAGGAGGTACGCGACCTGCGTGGCGGTGAAGGTGACCCAGGAGGAGGTGATGACGCGGCCACGTCGTCGGGATCCGGACTGCTGTCCGAAGATCGTCGTGATGATCCGATCGCCGCTGATTCGGGATGTGGCTCCACCGTCGCCCGCTCGGTCTGCGGCGGGTGTGGCCTGCGCCGGCGTGGGGTCGACCCAGGCCGTGGTGCCGCCGACGGCGATCAGGCACGACACGAATCCTGCCGCCAGCCGGCACCGGATCCTCAGCACGGGTCGGCGCTCCCCGGTGGGAGAAGGGTCAGTTCCGATTCGATCAGGCTGGCGAGGACCCACGGAGCGTCCGGCCCGCTCCTGATGATGCGACCGGTCCCGAGGGCGTGGGCCACGGTGTCGTCGACGACGGGACCACCCACTCGTCGCCCCAGGCCGGGAGACCAGCCGCACCACGTGAACGCCAACTCCTCCCGAGCGGCCTCGACGTCGCCGGGTGGTGTCGCCCGGACGACGTCGACGGTGTGGTGGACGTAGCTGAGCCCACCGGAGGCCACCGGTTCGACGAGCAGGCCCTCGGCGCGACGATCGCGGATCCGGCCGAGCACGCTCTCGCTCAACTCCGACTCGGCCGGCACGATCTGGTGCCAGGCACCGAGCAGTGGATCCGCCGGGTCGTCCACCGACTCCGGTGCGGCAGAGACGTCGGTCAGCGCACGGTCGTAACGATCGAGCAGGTCCTGGACCAATTGTCGGTCGGCGTCGGTCGCAGGGAGGCCGGCCGTCGGGGCACCGGCTGGATCGTTCGGTGCGGCCGGAGCAGCGCTCGTGGTTCCGTCTCCGGTCCCCGGGCCCGGTGCCGGAGCTGGCGCCGGAGCCGGTGCCGCTGCCGGTGCCGGTACCGAGGGTGGCGGGCCGTCGGGTACGGGGGCCACCTGCGGACCTGCCGAGGAGGCACAGCCTGCCAGGGCGTTGAGCGAGCAGACGCCGAGGCCCATGGCGACGACGACGGTGACTGTGACGCCGAGGGGACCGTGGATCGAGGCTCGTGGTGGCACGAGCCGAGTCAACGTGAATCGCCGTCCGAGCTCAAGGCATCGGGGCGGGCAGGTGGACCCGCGCCGCACTCACCCCCGAGGCGTCACCAACCGAGGAACTCAGGCGACCGACGCTCCCGGAAGGCGAGCAACCCCTCCCGGAAGTCGACTGTCGATGTGAGCAGTTCCTGCGCAGCGGCCTCCTCCTCGAAGGCGGTGTGGCGGCTCGACTCGAACGAGCGGTTCAACAGCCACTTGGTGAGCGCCAGCGCCTTGGTGGGGGACGCTGCGAGCCGGGTTGCGAGCTCATCGACGGCCGTCGTGAGCTCGTCGGCCGGCACGACCCGGTTGGCGATGCCGAGTTCTGCACAACGCGCCGCCGGTACGTCGTCGGCGAGGAACATGAACTCCTTGGCGAGTTGCGGTCCCACGATCCTCGGGAGCAGGTAGGCGCCGCCCGCATCGGGGAGGATCCCTCGCTTGACGAAGATCTCGACGAGCTTGGCGTTGTCAGCCATCACCACCAGGTCGCACGCCAGGACCAGATGGGCACCCCCGCCCGCAGCGGTGCCGTTGATCGCCCCGATCACCGGCTTCTCGCAATCGAGGATCGACGCCACGAGACGTTGCCATCCGCGGCGGATGGTCCGAGCGGCATCGCCGAGCACCCGGTCCGGTGCGCCATCGGGCTTGGCGGGGGACGGCGGCTGCGGGCCACCGAGGTTGGCGCCGGTGCAGAAGTGCCGACCGCCTGCCGCAGTCAGCACGACCACGCGCACCCCGTGGTCGGCCGAGGCCCACTCGAAACGTTCGGTGAGCCGGTCCCGCATGAAGGCGTTGAGCGAGTTCCCGCTGTCGGGGGTGTTGATCGTCAGCCGGGCGATGCCGTCGGCGACCGAGTAGGTCACCTGCTGTTCGACGTCGGGATCTTCGTTGCTCACGCTGCCTCCAGGTTGTCCACGTCGTGTTCGTCCGGTTCGTCCGGTCCGTCCGGTCCGTCCGGTGGGCGAGGATAGGTCCTCGGTAGGGTCCACTCGTGCGCCCCGGCTCCCGTCACTCCAAGGCCGTCTGGGACATCGCAGCGATGCTGGTCCTCATCGGGCTCGGCGTGGTCCTCCCGGCGGTGTTCGGGCCTGCTCCGGCCGCCGGAGCCCACGCCCGGCTGATCGGCGCAACCCCGGCGGCGGAGTCGTTGATCGACTCGGCGCCGACGTCGATCGAGCTGACGTTCGACGAACCGGTCCAGACCGTCCCGGACGGACTCCGAGTGCTCGCTCCCGACGGCACCGACGTCGCCACGTCCGCTGCGTCCGTCGACGGCTCGACGATCGTCCAGCCGGTCGACATCGGTGGAGTCCGGGGGAGTTTCACGGTCAGCTACCGGGTGCTGAGCGTGGACGGGCACGTCGTCGCCGGAGCGTATGTGTTCAGTGTGGGGGAGCGGACGGCGGCGGCATCGGCGGACGAGCGTGAGGACCCTGCGTCGCGGTTCGTGGAGTTCGTGGGTCGCACGACGGCCTCGGCCGGTGCGTTGCTGGCGCTCGGTGCGGTGCTCCTCGCCGCCCTCGACGCGGGCGGGTCCTTCGCCAGCGCCCTCCAACGCCGCCGGGGGATTCTGATCGGATCGGCCCTGGCGCTGCTCCTCGGCACGACGGCGATCCTGATCGGGGTCGCAGGTCTCTACGCCGGCAGGCTGGTGTCGTCGTTCGGAGCGGTGGGTGACGTCGTCGGAGCGACCACGTCCGGCGCTGTGGTGATGGCCCGGGTCGGGTGTGCGGTGGCGTTCACGATGGTGGTCGCCATTCCGTCGGTGATGCGCCGGTTCCCGGTTCTCGTTGCGGTGTTCGCTGCGCTGGCCACCGTGGCGCCGGCGTTCGGGGGTCACGCCGTGAGCTCCGACGTTCCGGCACTGGCGGTGGTGCTGGTTGCAGTGCACCTGGTGGCTGCGGCGCTGTGGATCGGTGCGCTCGGAGTGCTGGCGATCCGCTGGAGCGAGGACCGCCACCTGCTCGGTGAGTACGCCGCCGTGGCCGTCGTGGCGGCTCCGATCGTCGTGGCGAGCGGTCTGGTCGGAGCGTGGATCCAGACCGGCGGGTCGGGCGATGCGATCGGCACCTCCTACGGCCGACTCCTGTTGGCGAAGGTGCTCCTCGCAGCGGTCCTGTTGCTGCTCGGCTGGATCAATCGACGCAGCATCGGCCGAGTCGCACTCGCCGTTGTGGACCTGGCGTCGTCGGTCCGTCTCGAGGCGGCGCTCGGACTGGTGGTCGTTGCGGTCTCGGCGGTCCTGGTGGTCACACCACCGCCCGTCATCGAGACCGAACCCATTCGGACCGAGGCGACCTCGGGTGACCTCGTGGTCTCGATCGTCGTCGATCCGGGAATCAGTGGTCCCAACTCCATCGAGTTGCGTTACGCCGACCGCAGCGGTTCACCGGTTGCAGTCGACGCCACCGACCTCAGGGTCCGCACCGACGGCGTGGAACCTCGACGACTGGACGTGAGGGCAGTCGACTCCTCCACGGTGGTGGCTGACGACGCGATCCTCACCCCCGGTGAATGGACGCTCGAGGCGACCGTCGTGCGCCTGGGTTCGCCGAGTAGTTTCTCGAGCGTCGTGAGCATCCCATGATTCGTCCCCGAAACGGCCGCTTCAGCCGACTCGGCGCAGCGCTGACCGTCGTTGTCATCGCTGTCGTCGCTGTCGTCGGTGCGACGACTGCTGGAGCCCACGGGGGCCCGGTGCAACTCGAGGTCCTCGATGTCGAGACCGGCCCGGGAACGGTGCGCATCGAGGTGCGCCTGTCCTACACCGGCGATGGGCACGGCGTGGCGGACGCAGCCGTCACCGTCGCTGGTGAGGTCGCTGGTGAACCCGGCGGCGCACCGCTCACACCGGTGTCGCTCGAGCCGAGTGGTGATGAAGGCGTCTACGCCGGGGACATCGCTGTTCCTGTCCCGGGGACGTGGAGCCTGCGCGTCACCTCGGCCCAGCCCACTGCGTCGGTCGCCCTCGACGTCGAGGTCCCGGTCCCGGCCACCACGGCGCCGGCCACCACGGCGCCGGCCACCACGGCGCCGGCCACCACGACACCGGTGGCTCAGTCCCCCGTCAGCGCAACGTCGACGGGGGAGACATCATCGTCACCGTGGTGGTGGATCGCCGGCGGCGCAGCGGCCGCCGTGGCGGTCGGTCTCGGCATCGTGTTCGTCCGTCAGGCATCGCGTCCGGGCTCCATCGAGTAGCCGACGCGAGTGGCCGACGACCGGCCGTCCCGCAACGATCAGTCCCGCAAGCAACGAACCAGGAGGCAGTTGTGAACAAGTCGGCCAAGATCGCCGTTGGTGTCATCGTCGGGCTCGTCGGCGTCGCCGTTGGCGGATTCGTGTTGCTCAATGTCCTCGGCGGAGGCGACGGACCGGAGGAATTGACCTTCGCCGACGCCCCCACGACGACTGCGGCACCGGGCGGTCCCTCCAGCGAACCTGCCGGGGAGTCGCTCGACGGGCCGTGGGTGATCGTCGGTGGCTCGCAGGCCGGCTACCGCGTGCTCGAGGACCGCATCGGTGGACTGCAGAACATCGAGGCGGTGGGTCGCACCGACAAGGTCACCGGCGGCTTCACGGTTGCCGGAAGTGAGGTGTCCGACATCAACGCCGAGGTTCAGGTGGCCACGATCACGTCGGATTCGAGTTTCCGCGATGGACGGTTCGCCGGTGGGATCATGGACACCCAGACGTTCCCGGTCGCCACGTTCGCTGCGCCCACAGCGTCGTTGGGTTCGATCCCGGCCGACGGGGAGACCGTCACCGTTCCGGTCAGCGGCGAGCTGACCCTGAAGGGCGTGACCAAGCCGGTGGAGACCCAACTCGAGGTGAAGCGCGCCGGGCGCAGCGTCCAGGTGCTCGGTTCGGTCCCGGTGGTCTTCGCTGACTACGGAATCGAGACGCCGCAGCCACCGGGGCTGTCGGTACGCAACGAGGGCACCGTCGAGTTCCTGCTCGTCGCCGAACCCGGCTGATCAGCGCCCGAGCCGGTCACGGACAGCCCGAGCGAAACGGTCCGCCGACTCCGGATCGACCTCTGAGAAGAACGACGGCTCGCAGAGTTCGAGCTCGAGGACGACGGGGTCGCCATCGTCATCGTGGATGAGATCCACTCTGGCGTAGAGGAGCGATTCGACATCGCAGTGGTGTTGGGCCACCTCCAGGGCCGAGTACGCCACAACCCGCTCCTCGTTCGTGGCGACGGCCGGCGTGATGCGCTCCTCGGCGAAGGGCCCGCTCACGAGTCCGTCACCCCGCCGGAGGATGGCAGCCTTGGTGAAGGCGTGGCTGAACGCGCCGTCGAAGAACACCAGGCCGGTCTCCCCTCGCCGGTCGACGCTGCAGAGGTACGGCTGGACGAGCACCGCCCGGCCCGCTGCGAGGAGTCCGACCGCCAGATCCACGCCGGAGTCGATGTCGTCGGTGCCGATCCGGAGCGTGTCCTTGGAACCGGCCGACACGGTCGGCTTGATGACTGCTTCACCGGAACCGGCACCGGCACGGAGTTGTCGATCGATCACGTCGGTCATCATCGCTGCTGCCTCGATGTCGGCTGCTCCGGCGACCGGGACGACCACCTCGCCCGGAACGGTCCGCACGCCTTCGGAAGCGAGTTCGGTGAGGTAGCGCTTGTCGGTGGTCCAACGCAGGACCGGCGACGGGTTGGCCAGATCCGCTGACCGTTCGACGGACTCTGCCCACCGGAGGAACTCCTCGAGTCGCTCGGTGTAGTCCCACGTGGAACGTACAACGACCAGTGGCACTGTCCAGTCGGCGTCCGGGTCGTTCCAGATTGCGGGTGCGACGATCAGCCCGAGTCGCTCGCAGGCGTCGACGAGCGACTCTGCGTCGCGGTCGAGTTCCCAGGATCCCTCGGCCGTGGCGAACAGGACGTCGACAGGCCCTCTGGGGGATTCGGACACGATCGACTCAGGTGTCGTCCCGGGGAGGTCCGCCCGGTCGCTCGTCGTCCATGAGTGCCAGTCCGGCGAATCGACCCTCCAGGTCGGGCTGTTCCCGACACGGGTCCTCGACGTCGTCGAACTCGAGCCGCAGCGCCTTGCTGGTGACGGCGTGCATGTCGTATGTGGTGACGATGTAGGTCAGCTCGAGCACCTCTTCGTCGCTGAGGTGCGCCCGGAGCGCTTCGATGATCCCGTCCGGCGTCCGGCCGCCCTGCAGGACGAGGCAGTCGGTGTACGCCAGCACCGCACGTTGGGCCGGGTCGAAGCACTCAGCGACGGACCAGTGTGGTAGCGCAGCGACCTGCTCGTCGCTCAGGCCCACATCTCGACACGCCTTGCAGTGCTGTGAGAAGACGAACGTGGATCCCCGGGCCCATCCGGTCCGGGCCTGACCGAGTTCCCGCAGGACCGGGTCGAGGCGCCGATCGGGCGAGCGGTAGAAGGTGAACCCGCCGACGGCGTGCTGCAGGGCGTCGGGGACCAGGGCGAACACCGTCCACCAGTCGCCCGGCGAGCCGCTGGCGGTCCCCGGTTCGGCGACCGGGTCCCGGTCACCGAAGAGCATCTGGTACATCATCGAGGCCAGTGGGTCGGCTTCGGCCCGTGGCACCTGTCGCAATCTCGGCATGCTGTTCTCCCGGTCGTTGTCGACTCGTCGTCGATCGGTGAACGGTAGCGTGGGACTCGTGCGCAGCATTCGTCGTCGACGTGTCGTTGTGGCCTGGTTGATCCGGATCGCCGTCGTCGTCTCGGTGCTGATCGTCTGGAAGGTGTCGCCGGTCTCGGTGCTCACCCGGACCGCCGATGACGCCACGATCGAGTCCTACGAGGCGGTGTACGAGCTCTCGGCCAACGGTGACCTCCTGGTCTCCGAGCAGCTCATCGTCGAGCTGCCACCCGGAAAGCGCGGAATCTTCAGGATCTTCGACACCGTCGATCCTCGCCGATCCGACGTCGAACATCCCGTCGAAGTGATCTCGATCACGCGTGACGGTGTGACGGAACCCTGGACCTGGACCGACTCGGCATCCGGCACGAGAACCGCCCGGATCGGCGACGAGGACGTGTTCCTCTCGCCCGGTGAACACGTGTACACGATCGTGTCGCGCACGGTCGATGCGCTGGAGCCCGCCAGCGACGGCGGAGACGCCACGGCGGCTTGGTGGTGGGACGTGGTCGGTTCCGGATGGTCGATGCCCATGGAGTCGGCGCGCGTCAAGGCCGCTCTGCCGGCCGCTCCGGTGAGCGTCGAGTGCGTCCAAGGAGTCGACACGCCGTGCACGGCGACCGTGGAGGGCGCGTTCATGTCGGTCGAGACCGGACCGCTCGATCCGTTCACCCCGGTCACCACTCGGGCCACGTTCCCGCCGAACTCCCTGCCCCTCCCACCCGGTTCCCCGACCGGCGGCGTGTCGCTCGTCCTGGTGATCCTCGGAGGTGTGATCGCTGCGGGGCTCGGAGTCGGCCTGTGGTTTGCCACGAGGGAACGCCAACCCGGCTTCCCGGTTCTGTTCGAACCGCCGGCGGGCGTGGGTCCGGCGACCGGGTTCCGTGTCCTCGCCGAGGAGGACTCCGCCGATGACCTGCAGGCCACTCTGTTCGACCTCGGTGGCCGCGGAGCGGTGACGCTCAGCAGTAGCGGGTCGGACTGGGTGGTCCAACTCCTCGCCGAACCGGCGTCGCTCGAGTTGACCGGAGAGGGTCGAGCCGTGTTGTCCGGACTCGGCCTGGACGGGGCAGGTGAGCACTTCACGGTGACCGACACCGTCACGTCCGGGACGCGGATCTCCTCGACGCTGACGATGCTGCGGTCGTCGGTCGCTGCCGAGGCCGCTCCGTATCTCGAACGATCCCTCGTCGGCACGTTCGGCAGGTTCCTCGCCGGCGCAGCTGCGTGCGCCGTCGTGGCGGCGGGGGGATTCTGGTTCTTCTTCGACAACCGGGTCCCGTGGGTCCTCCTCGTTCCGACTGCGGTGTTCGCCTTCGTCGCCGCTGGGGTTGCCGTTGACCGTTCAGCCTCGACGAAGCACTCCGCGGCCGGTCGTGAACTCTGGAGCCGGGTCGGAGGGTTCTCTCGCTTCCTGTCGACGGAGTCCTCCGAGTCACGCTTCGACGCTGCGGCCCACGCCGACTGGTATCCCCGCTACCTCGGTTGGGCGACGGCGCTCGGCGTGGCCGATGCGTGGGCTGAGCGGTTCGCCGCTCAAGGAGTCGACGTGAGCAACCTCGGCTACGTGCACGGTGTCGGTCCCCACGGGACGTTCTCCTCGTCGGATCTCCGCAACTCCGTCGCATCGTCGATCAGCGGCGCATCGTCGGCCTACGCCGCATCGGTGAGCAGCTCCTCCGGCGGTGGATTCAGCGGTGGGAGTGGCGGTGGCGGCGGAGGAGGTGGCTCGTGGTGAGCAGCGCCATTACGCTCGCTCCGTGCGAAGTGAGTCGCTCATGAGGAAGGTTCCCACGTGGTCATCGCCCTGATCGTCATCCTGGTTCTCGTCGTGGCCGTCGGCCTCGTCGCCGTCGTTGGCATCAACCGCCTTCGACAGCAGCGCGTGCTCGTCGATGAGGCCTACGCCGGTATCGATGTGCAGCTGACACGCCGGTCGGAGCTCATCCCGAACCTGGTCGAGACGGTGAAGGGATACATGCAACACGAGCGGGGAACCCTCGAAGCTGTCACCCAGGCCCGGGCCGCTGCGCAGTCGGCCCGGAACGTCGGCGAGGCAGCGGCGGCCGATGCCCAGATGACCACTGCACTCGCCAACCTCTTCGCCACGGCCGAGGCCTACCCGGATCTCAAGGCATCGACGAACTTCTCGGAACTGCAGGCCGAACTGTCCCGGACCGAGGATCAACTCGCCTTCGCCCGGCAGTACTACAACGACTCGTGCTCCACATTGAACCGATCCATGGTGACGATCCCCTGGTCGCTCTTCGTCGGGATCGCCGGGGTCGACAAGGGGGTCTTCTACCAGGCTCCTGCCGGTTCGACCGCAGCTCCGTCGGTGTCGTTCGACCAGTCCCTGCCTGCTGATCCGAACGCCGGCTGAGTTCCGGCGTCAGACCGAGCTCGCCGCCCCGCTCCCCCCGCCCTTCGCCACGGGGAACGCCACGGCGAAGGCGTCACTCGGACCCACGAGCGGTGTCGCAGTGATCGTCCCCGCAGTCGTGCCCACCACCACGACGTGCCCGTCGTCGGTGAACGCCAGTCCGGTCACCTCGTCGTCTGCAGGCGATCCGAACAGCGCCGTCCACTGCCACGTTCCCGTCGTGAGGTCGTACGCCGAGAGGAAGGCGTCCCGGCCTCCGGCGGCCTCGCCGTCGGGCGCTCCTGGAACAGCGACCCGCTGGGCGCCGGTGATCGGCGCTCCGGCCGTCCCGGCGACGTAGACCACGCTGCCGTCGACGACCACGCCCCGAACGTCGTCGTCGGCCGGCGATCCGAACTGGGTGATCCACTGTTGCCGACCGGCGGAATCGAACGCAGCGATCAACCCGTCCGTACCTCCCGCCGCCGCAGTTGATCCCGGGGCGACGAGCTGCTCCGCTCCGTCGGTGGAGATCTGCAGGTCCCCGTTGGTGACCCCTGCAGCAATCACGGCCTCGGTGCCCTGGGCCGGATCCCCGCCGGCGGCAATCGCCCGGGCGTCGTCATCGGCGCTGGTGCCGAACGGGGTGAGCCAACGTTGATTACCCGAGGGGTCGCTACGCGCCACCCAGGCGTCGCGGCCGCCTCGACGGAGGAAGCTGTCCTCGAACGCAAACGGATCCGCGCTGGCCGATCCGGCCACGACGGCGTCACCGTCACCGGTCGCCGACACGGCGTTGGCGGAGTCATCGCCTTGAGTACCGAACTGCCGTGCCCAGCGAGGTTGACCGTTGGGGTCGGTGCGGATGAGCAGAGCATCACGTTCACCGAGGAAGCCACCTGTTGGATCCTCTGCGCCGGGGAAGAGGCCGTCGATCGTGGCGCTGACGAAGGCGTACGCAGCGTCACTGACCATGGCCACGCCGCTGACCTCGTCGTTGCCCTCGCTCCCGTTGCCGACTCGGGGTTGGAGCGTGCCGTCCGCTGCGACCGGACTGCACCAGATGTCGGTGCCGAACTGCGGGCCGAGATCCGGTCGGAGCGATCCGCAGGTGAGCGTGGTCCCGTCCACCGCCGAGGAGATCCCTCGGGGCTGGTCAACCGAACCGTCCGGAGGGGCCGTCGTGGAGGAACGAAACGCTCCGTCGGCCGACCCGAGGGTCGCCACCACGGGGCTGAGCGCAACGGTCCCGGTTTGGGTCGGGCTCGGTTCGACCGGGCCCTCGCCGATCAGGACCACGGAGTCGAGTCGGCCGGTGGCCGCAGCGGCGGTGTCGCCGCCGGGACGGCCGGACTGCCACGCCCAGTCGGGTTCGATCGCCGGCTCCGAACCGGGCACGATCGTCGTGGCGGTCGTCGGCGGGACTGTTGGAGTCGACGGCTGGGTGGTGGTGGCCGATTCCTCGTTGCTGCACGCAGCAGCGACCGCAGCGATCACCAGCACAGCTAGGGCGACCAACGATGTGGTGACTCGTCTGGGCACGGGGTCATTCTTCCCCGCCGGCCCACGCAGCGCCTGACACCCCCCGGGCGCGCCGGGAGGGCCGATCGGGTGACCTACCGTGGAGGCGTGCTGAGGCGGCGAGAACTCGACCCGTGGTTGCGGAGGTTGACGCTCGTCCTGGCGGCGGGTCTGGCATGGCTCGCCGGGTGCTCGTCGTTGTCGGATCAGGTTGACCTGGGCGTCGATGGCGTGGGTGCTCGCTGGGTGGAGGTCGTCGGTTCCGGCGCCTCTCTGGACGCCGGAATCATCAGGCGGGCGCTCGTGGCATCCCCACAGGACATCGAGCCGAGGGGGCAGAACATCCTCGGTGCCGACGGTGATGCTGCCGGGGGCGGCGGACTCCCACTCGTGGTGGTCAACCACGGATTGGGATCGACCCCGGAGATCACCGCTGCACTCACCGGGTGGCCCGCCGTGGTGCCGACCGACCGGATTCTGGTGGCCTATCCCGAGGGTTTCGAGGCGAGCTTCAACGCCGGATGGTGCTGCGGGGAGGCGCAGGCCGCCGCCGTTGACGACGTGGCCTTCCTCAACGACGTCATCGATGCGGTAGCCGGCCTCTACCCGGTGGATCGCAGCCGCGTGTTCATGACCGGCTACTCCAACGGGGGAATGATCACCTACCGGTACATCTGCGAGCACGCCGACCGGCTCGCCGGTGCCGCCTCGGTGGTGGGAACGAATGTCGACGGCTGCTCGGCGTCGGATGCGATCTCCTTCCTGCAGATCACCGGACGGGACGACCCCGTGGTCCCGCCCGGTGGCGGGCCCTCGTCGACACCAGGGCTCGGCCCCTTCTTCTCCACATCGGCGGCGGTCGCCGACGTGGCCGATGCGTCGCAGTGCACCGACGAGGCCACCGGATCGATCGGCGAGGTCGAGATCACTCGTTGGTCCTCGTGTGCCGACGGCGTCCGAGTCGAGTACGACCTGATTCCCTTCGGCCACGAATGGCCCCTGACCGACTCCTACGACGCCACTCGCCGACAGCTCGTGTTCTGGGGACTGCGACCGAATCGCTGAGCGCCTCCGGGCACAGGCTCGTGCACAGTGGATGAATCCAAGGTGGACGTTGAGCGTCAGTTTCCCCACCCCTCAGCGGACCGGCCGCCGAGGGTTTCGATCGGGCTCTCCATGTGGCACGCTAACGGCCATGTCTGACCTACCAGCTCTCGACGACCCTCAGGCGTTCGTGGTCATCAATGGCGCCGATCAGCAGGGTCCGCTCGCCCTCGGGCGAATCCTCGACGACGTGGCCGCCGGGCGACTTCCCGACGACTCGCCGGTCTGGTGGCCGGCTCTGAGCGACTGGACGACCGTCAACGGTCACCCGGGGACTACTGCGGCTCTGGCTCAATTGCGCGCCGCAGCTGCTCCGGCCCCGGCTCCGGCACCGGCTCCGGCTGCGGCACCGGCTCCGGCACCGGCTCCGGCTCCGGCTCCGGCTCCGGCTCCGGCACCGGCTCCGGCTCCGGCACCGGCACCGGCACCGGCTCCGGCTCCGGCTCCGGCTCCAGCTGCGTTCCCGGCACCGGCTCCGGCTCCGGCACCGGCACCGGCACCCAGCGAGTCGCCCGAGGTCGCACCGTTCGCTCCGGAACCCATCTTCGGAGCCCCCGCTCCAGAGGCGCCTGCGCCGGTCCAGAGCGAGCGACGCTCGATCTTCGGCGACGGAGCACCCGCTGACACCCCGGCGCCCGCACCGGCCGGGTCACCGTTCGCTGCCGCTCCCGCAGCGGCACCGGCACCGGCACCGGCACCCGAGTCGACACCGACACCGGCACCGGCACCGGAGTCGACACCCGTCGTCGCCGCCGGGCACCTCGCAGCCTTCGACGATCTGGTCCAACGGTCCCGGGCCCGGACCTCCGGAGCCGACCGGATCGCAGCCATCAACGCCGGTCTGGTCGCTGCGGCCGTCGGCGCAGCGGAGTCCCAGGGCTTCACGTTCTCGGACCGTTCCGAGGGCGAGGACGCCGATGAGATCCGCTTCGATGGTGATCCCGGGCAGGTCCTCACCCTGACGCTCGGCCACGTGTCAGTCGAGGATCCAGACGAGGTGCTCACCTCCGATGTCGCCTTCGGAGTGAGGTACCAGTCGAGCAGCGCAGCGTTCGACGCGACCGTGGTGACGTCGCCGTCGGGGGCAGTCCTCGTCGCCAACGACGAGTGGACCGGTCAAGCGGTGTCCTCGGTCGATCTCCGACTGCCGGTCGGGGACTACGTGAACGCTGACCTCCAGGTCGATGATGCCGCCGTCCATCGCGACGTCGCAGCCACGGTGGCGGTCGTCCGGGGTCACCTGCTCTAATCCGACCACGCCTGCTGTGGCCCCGTGTGGTGGCCGAGGCCGTACTCGTCCTCTGCGGAGCAGCCCTCCTCGGGCCCTCGGCTGCAGCGCAACTGCCTGCTCCGGCTCCCGTGGATCCCGAGGTGCTGGCTCAGGCGACGGGCGGAAACGGGCGGTTGTCGATCGCCGTCCGCAACATCGAGCCGTTGGCAACGCCGGATGCGAACGGGTGGGCCGGCTACAGCGTGGAGTTCTGGGAGGATGCCGCTGGCCGCCTCGGCATCCCCTGCGACTACATCGAGGTGGCTTCGGTCGCCGAGCAGCTCGACGCAGTGCGGTCCGGTCGGACCGACGCTGCGCTCGGAGCGATCTCGATCACAGCTGAGGAGAGGCGGCGTTCGACTTCTCGTTCCCGATGTACGACTCCGGCCTGCAGATCCTGACGCGGCCGGAGACCCCGAGTGTCTGGGCGTAACTTCTCGAACTGCTCTCGACGATGGTGCTGTATCGCCTGCTGGTCCCGATCCTTCTGCTGGTCGTCGTCGGGCACATCGTCTGGTTGGTGGAGCGCCGAACCAACGACGACTTCCCGCACAGCTATCTCGCCGGGGTGTGGGAGGGCATCTGGTGGGCGATCGTGACCATGACCACCATCGGCTATGGGGATCGCACCGTGTAGTCCAAGTGGAGCCGTCTCGTGGCGATGGTGTGGATGCTCGTCGGTCTGGTGTTGGTCGCCCACTTCACAGCGGTCATCACCTCGGTGCTGACCGCCGACAGGCTCCGCTCCGACGTGCGATCGGTCGGTGACCTCTACGGACGCTCCGTGGTGACCGTCTCGCAGACGACGTCGTCGGAGTACCTCGAGACGATCGGTCTGCCAGCCACCGGTGTGGGATCCGTTGACGAGGCGTTCGGACCGGTGGCCTCCGGTCAGGCCGAGGCGATGGTCTACGACTCGCCGGTGCTCCGGTATCTGGTGGAACAACGCAGCGCGGACGACCTGCGGGTGGTCGGCCCGCTGATCCGACCGCAGGGCTACGGCATGGTGTTCGCTCCCGGGAACCCGCTCGTCGTCCCGACCGATTGGGAGATTCTCCGTCTCCGTGAGGACGGGATGGCCGCAAATCTCGACGAGCAGTACTTCGGCTCCGAGTAGGCCGATTCCGCCTGCGGTTCAGTCGGACTCGAGGGCGTCGAGAAGAGCGCCCACGCTACGGTGTGACTCGAGCGGGTGTCGGAGCGGTAGGTCCCTGTTGAGGGAGTAGGAGTTCCGCCGACCGGTTCGGTACCGGTTGACGTACCCGCTCTTGACAAGATCTCCGAGGATCCGCTGGGTCGCCCGTTCGGTGATCCCCACCTCTGTTGCCAGCTCCCTGATCCGGAGGTCCGGATTCTGATCCAACAGGACGAGGACGTGTGTGTGGTTGGTCAGGAACGTCCAGTGCGATAGCACGTCGACAGGATAGATCGGCACAGTGCAGTCAGGAATTCATCTTCCTGCGTTAGTTTCTGCGGCGATGTCTGAACCGACCGACCTCGGCGTCGCCGCTCCGGCCGACGCTCAGGATCCAGGAGCTCCCGATCATGCGCTCGATGCCGACGAGGTGGCAGAGCGTCTCGGTGTCGTCGTGTCCGATGGGCTCAACAGCGCCGATGTGGCGGAGCGCACCGAGCGTTACGGGCCCAATCAACTCGCCGAGGCCCCCCGGCGTTCGGCCTGGTTGCGGTTCATCGATCAGTTCAACAACGTCCTCGTCTACATCCTCTTGGGCGCCGCTGCGGTGTCCGCCGCAGTGGGGGACTTCAAGGACCCGATCGTGATCGGCATCGTCCTGCTCATCAACGCCATCCTGGGATACGTCCAGGAGAGTCGTGCCGATGACGCCCTGGCCGCCCTCAAGCAGATGCTCGAGGTCGTGGTCCGTGTCCGGCGGGACGGCGCCGTGAAGGAGGTTCCCGCCGGGGCGCTCGTCCCCGGCGACGTGGTGCTGCTCGAGGCGGGTGACCGGATCCCAGCCGACGGGCGGTTCGTCGAGGCGGCGTCGGTCTCGGTGGACGAGTCCACGCTGACAGGGGAGTCCGTACCCGTCGACAAGACGGTCGATCCCGTCCACGTGGAGCCCGGGGCCGAGGTGCCCCTCGCCGAACGCTCCAATTGCGGGTACATGAACACGACGCTCTCCCGTGGCCGGGCCGAGCTCGTGGTGACCAGCACCGGGATGTCGACCCAGGTGGGTCGTCTCGCCGGCCTGCTCGGCGCGGCCGAGGAGACCGAGACCCCGCTGCAGGTCCAGCTCGACAAGCTGGGGAAGCGACTGGCGATCATCGCTGGGGTCGCAGTGCTCGCCGTCCTCCTCGTCGGCCTCCTCCAGGGCGACGACCTCGGTGATGCGGTCCTGAGCGCAGTCGCCCTCGCTGTTGCGGCCATCCCCGAGGGTCTCCCGGCTGTCGTGACCGTGACCCTGGCGATCGGGGTGTCCCGGATGGCCAAGGAGCGGGCCATCGTGAAGCGGCTGGCCTCGGTCGAGACGCTCGGATCGACCACCGTCATCTGTTCCGACAAGACCGGCACGCTGACGCTGAACCAGATGACCGCCACCGAGGCCGTGGCGGGCGGAAGGCACTTCCGGATCGAGGGCCTCGGCTACGGCAGCGATGGAGCCGTGACACCGTCGGACCCGTCGGCGCTCGCCGACCTGCAACGGGCCATGGTGGTCGGGGTTCTCTGCAACGATGCCGTGGTCAACGAGTCAGGCGGCACCGCCGAGTTGATCGGCGATCCGACCGAGGGCGCCCTCGTGGTGGCATCCCGCAAGGCCGGTCTGGACCCGACCGTGGTGCGAGACGGCGCTCCCCGGCTCGACGAGGTTCCGTTCGACTCGGCCGTGAAGTACATGGCGACGCTCCACCCCGGATCCGAGGGCGGATCCCTGCTCGCTGTCAAGGGAGCGCCGGACGTCGTGATCGACCGGTGCGTCTCCGTGCGGGGCGAGGGTGGCCTGAGCGGCGAGCTCGACGACACGCAGCGGGCAGAGCTGTTGGCTGCTAACGACCGGCTGGGCTCGTCGGGACTGCGGGTGCTGGCGCTCGCCACCCGGGATCTGGCCCACCCGCCGTCGGAGCCCGTGGCGCTGGCCCTCGCCGAGGAGTGCGAGGGGCTCACGCTCGAAGCGCTGGTCGGGATCCTCGACCCCGCCCGGCCAGAGGCCGTCGCTGCCGTGGCGGAGTGCCGCACCGCCGGGGTCCGGGTGAAGATGATCACCGGCGACCACGCCGCGACCGCCGGAGCGATCGCTGCAGAGCTCGGGATCGTCGGCGAGGTGGTGACCGGCGCCGAACTGGAGCGGATGACCGACGAGGAACTTGCAGACCGTATCCACGACATCGGCGTGTGTGCTCGGGTGTCGCCTGAACACAAGGTCCGGGTCGTCAAGGCGCTGCAGTCCCGGGGCGACGTGGTGGCCATGACCGGCGACGGCGTGAACGACGCTCCGTCGCTCAAGCAGGCCGAGATCGGTGTGGCCATGGGCGTGACCGGCACCGAGGTCACCAAGGAAGCCGGCGACATGATCCTCACCGACGACAACTTCGCCACGATCGTGGCTGCCGTCGAGCGAGGCCGGGCGATCTACGACAACATCGTCACGTTCGTCCGGTTTCAGCTCACGACCAACATCGCGGCGATCATCACGATCCTCGCTGCTCGGCTCGCCGGCCTACCGACCCCGTTCAACCCGATCCAGATCCTGTTCGTCAACATCCTCGCCGACGGTCCCCCGGCCATGAGCTTGGGGCTCGATCCACCCAAGCCGGGAGTCATGGATCGGTCGCCACGCGACCCCGCAGCGAAGATCCTCACGGGTCCACGACTGACCCGGATCAGCATCACTGCAGTGATCATGGCCGTGATCACCCTCGGGGTGCTCTGGTGGCAGGGCGGTGCCGAATCCGGCGTGGTGCCGGATCAGAGCGCGGCGTACACGGTGGCGTTCACGCTGTTCGTGTTCCTGCAGATCGCCAACGCCTACGTCGTGCGCAGCGGCGATCTGTCGCTGTTCAGCCGGTTCACATTCACCAACCGACCACTGCTGTACGCAACGGCGGCAGTGATCGTGACCCAGGTACTCGTCGTGGAGGTGCCGTTCCTGCAGGGCGTCTTCGGAACGGTCGGGTTGACGCTCACTGAGTGGTCCATCTGCGTCGGCGGCGCACTGCTGCTGCTCGCAGCCGAGGAGGTCCGGTCGCTGGTGGTGCGCTCGGCCAGCAGCAGCGCTGCTTGAGCGTCCTGATATCAGTCGAGCGCGCCCTCGATGGCAGCCACCACGGCAGGGTCATCCGGAGGTATCTGTGGAGCGAAGCGGCCGACCACCGAGCCGTCGGCATCGACGAGGAATTTCTCGAAGTTCCAGCGGACGTCGCCGGTGTGCCCCTCGGTGTCGGCAAACGGGGTGAGCTCGTCGTAGAGGGGGTGGCGATCGTCGCCGTTGACCTCGATCTTCGTTGAGAGCGGGAACGACACCCCGTAGTTGACCGAGCAGAACTCGGCGATCTGCTCGGACGTACCCGGTTCCTGGCCGAGGAACTGGTTGCAGGGCACGCCGAGCACCGTGAAGTTGCGATCGCCGAAGCGTTCCTGGAGTTCCTGGAGTTGCTCGTACTGCGGGGTGAGTCCGCACTTGGAGGCCACGTTAACCACGAGGGTCACCTTGCCTGCCTGCTCGCCGAGGACACCGGGGGTGCCGTCGAGGCCGTCGAGGTCGATGTCGTAGATGCTCATGGCTGTGAGGCTAGTGCGCCCCGGTGACCCGTGGGCACTGCAGGATCGGTAGTCTGCTTGCAAATGTCCGTTGATGTGGTCACCACGTTCCTGGCTCTGCTCGCCGTGCTCGGAATCATCTTCCTGCTCGCCACGTGGGGCCTCGGGATCCTCAGCCGGGTGAGGGGCTCGGTGCCCGACGCCGTCGTTCCGCTGCGCGACGCATTCGTGGAACTCGCCCTCCCGCTCGGTCTGGCGGTAGCCCTGACGACGACGCTGGGGAGCCTGTACCTCAGCGAGATCGCCAAGTTCCCGCCTTGTCCGTTGTGCTGGTACCAGCGGATCTGCATGTACCCGAACGTGGTCCTCTTCGCCGTGGCCTGGTGGCGCCGCGATCGCAACGTGCGGTTCTACGTCCTGCCGCTCGTCGCCATCGGGGCGGTGATCGCCGCCTACCACTACCTGCTTGAGCGCTTCCCGGATTCGGTGAGCTCGGTGTGTTCCACCGATGTCCCCTGCGAGACCGTCTGGGTCTGGAAATTCCACTTCCTGTCGATCCCGGGCATGGCGGGCATCTCGTTCCTGATGCTGGGAACGCTCGCAGTTCTGGCGGGCCGCCGCGGGGAAGGTGAGGCCAGTTCCGGCGATACTGTCGAGCGTCAAGCCGTCGAACTCGAGGAGGTCCTGTCGTGACGAGCACCGAGTCGTCCAAGAAGAAGCCGAGCGCTGCGGATCCCTACTCGAAGCTGGCCAAGGACGTCGACAGCCGCTCCAATCTGGTCCCGATCGTGATCGGGGTCATCGCTGTGGTGCTCGTCGTGGTCGGTCTGATCGCCTTCCTCTCGAGCCGATCGTCCACGAGCGATACCGCAGAGGGCACCGGTGCTGCGGTGGCCGCAAAGGCCACCCAGGAGACCGCCTCGCTCCAGCTCTCCGGCGAAGATCTCCCGCCGTATCCGGAGGGCGCCCAGGGACTGGCCGACCCGGCGAGTGATCCAGCCGTCGGCCGCACGATCCCGAAAGCGAGCGGCGAGACGTTCGACGGCTCCCCCCTCGCTGTGGACCCGGCGTCCGGTGAACCTCAGATGATCATCTTCCTCGCCCACTGGTGTCCGGTGTGCCAGTCCGAGGTTCCCGAGATCCAGGCGTGGATCGACCAGGGCGGGCTCCCGCCCGGCGTCAAGGTCACGTCGGTCGCCACGGCGGTCTCACCTGACAAGCCGAACTACCCGCCGTCGAAGTGGATCACCCGCGAAGGCTGGACGCCGCCGGTCCTCCTCGACAACCCCAGCGGCTCCATGGCCAAGGCCTACGGGCTGCCCGGATTCCCGTACTTCGTCCTGACCGATGCCGAGGGCAAGGTGGTCCAGCGCGGTTCGGGCAAACTGCCGATCGAACAACTCCAGACCGCAGTGAACTCCCTCGTCGGTGATGCCGGCGCCTCCCAGGCCACGACCCCGCCGTCCTGACGCCTGCGCCGAACGGCCGGTCACGTGGTGAGGCAGGCCTTGCCGACGATCTGGCGTTCGAGCAGGTCCCGCAACGCCGTTCCGGCTTCTTCGAGGGGGTAAGTGGTCGGCTCGACGGGTTGGAGTCGCCGATCATCCACAGCAGCGAGAACCTCTGCGAACAGTTCACGTTGGGCCTCGGGGTGCGCCATGGCCCACGCCCCCCAGTCGACGCCGACCACGGTGCGGTTGCGAAGCAGCACCTGATTGGCGGGGAGGCGGGGGATCTCTCCGCTGGCGAACCCCAGGACGAGGAGGCGACCGGCCTCACCGAGTGAGCGCAGGAGTGCGTCGGCGTGGGGCCCGCCCACTGGATCGGCTGCCACGTCGGCGCCACCACCGGTGATCTCCCGGATACGGACCTTGAGGTTCTCGGTGGTGTAGTCCACGATCTCGTGGGCACCCCGCTCGATGCACAGATGGAGCCGGTCCGGCCCCGAGGCTGCGGCGATGACCCGGGTACCGAGCATCCGGCCGACGTCGATGAACGCCAGGCCCAGACCGCCCGCTGCACCCGCCACGACGATCCACTCGCCCTCGATGACCTGAGTGCGGTGCGTCATGGCGAACAGCGCAGTCGAGTAGGACTGGCCCATGGTTGCGGCCTGGCCGTAGCTGATCCGCTCGGGGAGACGGACGGGCACGCTCCCGGCGACGAGCACCTCGTCTGCAAACCCACCCAGGCCGATCGATGCCACGACGCGTTCACCCGTCGACCAATCGTTCACCTCGCTGCCGACCTCGATGATCTCGCCCGCCACCTCGGACCCGGGGACGAACGGCAGCGGCGGGCGGATCTGATACTGGCCCTGCACGAAGAGGGCATCGACGAAGTTGACCCCGGCCGCCCAGACCCGGATCCGGACCTGACCCGGACCGCACGGTGGCGAGTCTCGCTCCACCATCTCGAGCGTTTCGGGGTCGCCGAGCTCTCGACACACGATGGCACGCACGGCGAAACGCTACCGGGCGGTTTCGCCGGACGGCGGGTGTCGACCTAGCGTCGGAGACATGCGCAGCCCCAAGGACTTCTTCAAGCCGCTCGCAGCGGGTGCCCCGGAGCCGCTCCGTGAGATCCCGTTCCGGCCGTCGCGGATGATCCACTTCTTCCCGCCGCACCTCGACAAGGTCACCGCCAAGCTCCCCGACATCGCCCCGACCACTGACGTCCTGCTCGGCAACCTCGAGGACGCCATCCCGATGGACGCCAAGGAGGCGGCCCGTGAGGGGTTGGTGCGGGTCGCCCGTGAACTCGACCTCGGTGACACGCAACTGTGGACCCGGGTCAACAGCCTCGATTCACCATGGGTGCTCGACGACCTCGTCACGCTCGTGACCGAGGTCGGGGACAAGCTCGACGTGATCATGGTCCCCAAGGTCGAGGGCCCCGAGGACATCCACTACGTGGATCGACTGCTCGCCCAGCTCGAGGCGAAGGCCGGCCTGACGAAGCCGCTGATGGTGCACGCCATCCTGGAGACTGCGCGCGGTGTGGCCAACGTCGAGGAGATCTGCCTGGCGTCGCCTCGGATGCAGGGACTGTCGCTCGGTCCGGCCGATCTGGCGGCCAACCGGCGCATGAAGACCACCCGTGTCGGCGGCGGCCATCCGGGCTACCTGGTGCGTGAGGATCCGCCGGAGGGTGAGGATGGTCCCGTGTACGACGCCGAGCGCACCAGCTTCCAGCAGGACCTGTGGCACTACACGATCGCCCGGATGGTCGACGCTTGCGCCATGGCGGGGATCCTCCCGTACTACGGGCCCTTCGGGGACATCAAGGACACCGTCGCCTGTGAGGACCAGTTCCGCAACGCGTACCTGCTCGGCTGCGTCGGCGCGTGGTCGCTGCACCCCGTGCAGATCGACATCGCCAAGCGGGTGTTCTCGCCCGACCCGGCCGACGTCGCGCACGCCCAGGAGGTCATCGCAGCGATGGGCGACGGGACCGGCGCGATCATGTTGAACGGCAAGATGGAGGACGACGCGTCGGTCAAGCAGTGCCACGTCGTCGTCGAACTTGCCCGCCAGCTCGCCGAGCGCGACCCGTCGCTCGCCGAGCTCTACGGATTCTGAGGTGAGGATCGTGAGAGGGGAGCAACCGTGAACGAACTCCGACCACGCCGGAGCGTGTTGTACATGCCGGGCGCCAACGACAAGGCGCTCGAGAAGGCCAAGGCGCTCCCGTGCGACTCGATCATTTTCGACACCGAGGACTCGGTCGCCCCCGACATGAAGGAGGTCGCCCGCGAGAAGGTGGCCGCAGCGGTCACGTCGGGGGAGTACGGCAACCGGGAGCTCACCATCCGCGTGAACTCGGCCGAGACCCAGTGGCACGCGGATGACCTGCGTTCCGCGGCCGCCGCCGGCCCGGCCGGGATCGTCGTGCCCAAGATCAACTCGGCCGAGGAGGTCGCTGCCGTCGAGTGGATCATCGAGGCCGCGGGCGTGCCCGACCACACGCGCATCTGGGCCATGCTCGAGACCCCGTCAGCCGTCGAGCGGGCCGTGGAGATCGCCACGTCCTCGGAGCGCCTCGAGGTGCTGGTCATGGGGACCAACGACCTGGCCAAAGAACTCCGCGCCGCGCTCGTGCCCGGTCGGGCGCCGCTGCTGTGGGGTCTGGGGCGGTGTGTGAACGCCGCCCGGTTCGCCGGCAAGGTGATTCTCGACGGCGTGTACAACGACGTGAAGAACCCCGAGGGGTTCGCCGCCGAGTGCGCTCAGGGTGCGGACATGGGCTTCGACGGCAAGACGCTGATCCATCCGACGCAGGTCGAGCCGTGCAACGAGGCGTACTCGCCGTCGGCCGAGGAGATCGACTACTCGCGTCGGGTCATCGAGGCGTTCGAGCAGGGTCTGGCCGACGGCGTGGGCGTGGTCACGGTAGACGGGCGCATGATCGAGAACCTCCACGTCGACAACGCCCGGCGGGCGATCGCCGTCGCCGACGCGATCGAGGCTCTGTCGGACTGACGGGGCGCCCCGACCGGGTCAGTCCGGGCGACGGGCCCTGATGTACATGTCGATCCGCCGCCGTCGTTCCCGCACCCACCGACGCGTCGCGGCCAGCACGGGCGGGACGTCCCCGCGCTGCACTGCGCGCTGGCACTCCCGGATCACCTGCACCGGGACCGCCGAGGCTGCGGAGTAGTGGTGGACAGAGAGGACCTGGAGTCCGGCCTCGGTGAGCACCCGGTGCACGATCCGTTCGTTGGCGAACAGCAGGTGGTCGGGCAGGAACAACGGACGTGGGTGGTCCACAGCAGCCAGGTCGGCGGTGTCGCCGGTCTCGAGCAGGAGCTCGCCGCCGGGATCCAAGCGGGCGACGCACCCGGCGATGAACTCGGTCGGATCCTGCAGGTGCGAGAACACGTTCAGCAACGAGATGGTCGAGAAGTTCCCGTCGACCTCCTCCAGCCCGACGCTGCGGACGTCGAGGCCTCGTGCCGCGCAACCCCGGGCCTTGGTCACGTTCGGCTCGAGTCCGATGAGCGAGACGTCGTCGCCGGCGAATCGTCCGAGGGCGGTGAGGAACTCGCCGTGGCCGCAACCGATGTCCAGCCACCGGCGGCAGGTCGGAGGGAGGGATGCTCCGTGGACGTCCCGGAGGATGCGCAGGTACGGGCGGACCCGGTCGGGCCGGTAACGGCCCGTGACCGCGAGCGTGGTGTCTCCCTCGTGCAGGCCGTACTGGTGCGCAACAGCGGTGGCGACCGGGTCGGGTCGGGGCGTCACGTAGAGCAGGCCGCATCCACCGCAGCGCACCAGCTCGAAGCCGTTCTCCACGGCGTAGGGGTCGATGGCGTCAGCCCCGCAGACCGGGCAGTCGACGGCGACGGTCGTGGCGTTCACGGTGCCGTCTGGCGTTCGCCGTGCGGTCGCCGTCTGGTCTCGGAGTCGTTCCGCACGTGGGTCGGCCTTCCGTCGAGTCGTCCTCACCACCTGATGGTGGGAGGCCAGTTCAGCACCCCGGGCCCCCTCGGGCGCACACCCGGTCGCCGACTGACCTACGCTGCGACCGTGAACGACCAGCAGCAGACTCCCCCCGGGTGGTTCGAGGATCCGAGCGGGCAGCAACGGTGGTGGGATGGTGTCCAGTGGGGTGACGCCGCGCCACCTCCGGTTCCTGCCGTTCCCTACGGGGCCGCGGCGCAGGCCTACGGTCCGGCGCAGATCGACGCCGAGAAGGGCATGGCGACGCTCGCGCAGGCGCTCCCGATCGTGATCGGGTTCTGGGGACCGCTCATCATCTACCTGATCTCCAAGCCCGAGCAGCGCTTCACCCGCCACCACGCCGCTGAGGCGCTCAACTTCTCGATCACGCTCGCGATTGCGCTGATCGTCTCGGGCCTGTTGATGTTCGTGCTCATCGGGTTCGTGCTGTTCCCGATCGTGCTGATCGCCGGCGTGGTGTTCCACATCATCGCTGCCCTCGCCGCCAACCGCGGGGAGTGGTACCGCTACCCGATCAACCTCCGGCTGGTGTCCGGCGCCGTCGAGGTGTGATGTCCGAGCCGGGCCTCGTCGCCGAGCGGCTCCTGAGGGTGATCGACGAGGGCCAGCGGACCGCGACCTACAAGCTGGCCCTGATTCTGGCGTTGCTGGACGCATCTGCGTCGCTCGCCGACGCGAACGGCAAGGCGCCGCAGCGGTTGCACACCCGAGTGGTGGCGGAGCAGGTCGTCCGGCTGTACCTGCCGCAGGTTCGCTCCTACCTCGGTGCCGACGCCGAGGACGGACCACTCCGGCAGATCAGCAGCGGGAAGTCCGTGACCCTCCGCGCCGTGTTGGCGCTCCACCTGGCCGCCGGTGGCGCCACCACGCTGGAGGCGGCCCGATCACGGGCACCCGGGGAGCTCGAACGCTGCCTCGACGAGGTCGAGCTCAACTTCGCTCGGTTCCCGGTGCTGCGACTCCAGGTGCTCGGTGGCGTCCCGCTGCCGTTCCTCTACGACGTGGACTGGACTGAGAACGTGTCGCTGGGGAGGTTGCACGCGCCCGGGGGAGGGTCGATCCGTTTCCGGGACGGGGCATCCGACCAGCTGGTGCAACTTGCTTCGCTGGTGCGCCCGCTGGTTGAGGTCCACTGGGTGCGTCAGGTGGCGAGATGGAACGGGATCGACGTCGAGTCGGAGCAACTCCGCCGCCACCTCTTCGGAGCGGATCGGGTTGCGTTCCCCGCCTGGCTGCGGGGCTCGTTGGCCGAGGTGCAGGACGGTCGGTGCTTCTACTGCGCCGAACCGCTGCCGGCTGCTGCGCAGGTCGACCACGTCCTGCCGTGGAGCCGTTTCCCCAACGACGCCGTTGAGAACCTCGTCCTCGCCGACTCCCGCTGCAATGCGTCGAAGCGAGACTTCTTGGTCGGCATCGACCACCTGTCGACCTGGGTGCGCCGGAACCGATGCGACCTCGGGGCCACGACGGCGGCAGCGACCGAACGGGGCTGGCCGACCGACCCTGACCGCTCCGCCGCCCTGATGCGGGCGGGATACGCACACCTGCCTGAGGGCACGCCGCTGTGGATCGGTCGCAACCGTGTCGCTGCCGAGGACCTCGTGGCAGTGAGGTCGGTGCTGGCGTTCGACCGACCGGGTTGACCACTGACGTTCAGGCGGCGCCGCCGGTGTTGGTGTGCCGGGCCACGAGCTGACGGGCGATCACCTTCAAGCAGAGCGTCTCGTCGGCACCCTCGAAGATCGACAGCACCCGGGCGTCGACGAACAGCCGACTGACTGTGTACTCCTCGGCGTAGCCCATGCCGCCGTGGATCTGCATGGCCTCACGCGTCACCCACTCGGCGGCCTTGCAGACGTAGGCCTTGATCATGGACGCCTCGAGCGTGCCCTCGCCCTTGGCCATCATGCGGGCCACCTCGTAGGAGAACTGGCGGGCGCCCTGAACGGTGATCGCCATGCGGGCGAGCTTGGCCTGGGTGAGCTGGTAGTCGAACACGGGCTGGCCGAACACGGCCCGGTCCTTGGCGTACTGGCGGGCCAGCTCCAGGGCCGACTGCATGACGCCGACGGCCCGGGCGGCGGTCTGCAGGCGGCCGTTCTCGAACCCGGCCATCTGGTAGTAGAAGCCCTTGCCCTTGCCGTCCTCGCCACCGATCAGGTTCGCCTCGGGGACGAACCAGTTGTCGAAGGCGATCTCGTAGGAGTGCATGCCGCGGTACCCGAGCGTGTCGATCGGTCGGCCCTCCATCTTCCCGCCGCCGTTCCCGTGGTTCTCGGCGTCGTCCTGGGTGAGCTCGAAGCCGTGGGCGTCGCCCCGCTCCTTGGGGACGATGAACATCGACAGGCCCTTGTGGCCGGCGTTGCGGTCCGGGTCGGTCCGTGCGAGCAGCATGAGGACATCGGCCCGGGCCCCGAAGGTGCACCAGGTCTTCACGCCGTTGACGAGGTAGCCGCCATCGACGTCGGTGGCGGTCGCCTTCACGCCCGCCACGTCCGAGCCGTAGTCGGGCTCGGTCACGGCCACGGCGTTCATGACCTCGGCGGTGGCGAGCTTGGGCAGCCACTCCTGCTTCTGGGCCTCGGTGCCACCGGCCTCGAGGGCCCGGGCCAGGATCTCGGGCCGTGTGATGAGCGACCCGCCGGCCCCCAGCGAGCCCCGGCTCAACTCCTCGGTGGCGACGACCATGCCGATGTAGTCGGACTCGTCACCCGAGGCGAAACCGCCGAACTCCTCGGGGATCGACAGGCCGAAGGCCCCCATCTCGGCCAGACCGGTGATGATGTCCTCGGGGATGTCGGCGTTCTCGCGGTGGATGTGCTCGGCGATCGGGACGAGTTGCTCCTCGGCGAAACGGCGGAACGTGTCCTGGACGAGCTCGAAGTCGTCGGTCAGACCACGGGGACCGTCGTTGTCGGCGAGCGAGGCCAGGAACGCCGGGTCCCGGTAGGTGGCCACGAACTCCCGGGTGGAATCCAGCGCCGTGGGGGAGACGCCCCACTCGGCCTCCCGGCCGAAGACCTTGCCGGCCAGGTCCGCCAGGGCGTCTGCGGTGAACGCCGCAGTGATCAGCGACTCGGTGTCGCCTCGGGAGCCGTAGGAGAGGAGCCCCCGGGCGGCCATGACCGCAGCCGCGGCGTGGGCCACGTCGTAGGCGAGCACCTGATTGGTGTCGATCCCGTCCTTGGCGAGACGACCTACTCCGGCGTCGACCACGGCCTGTGCTGCGTCGAGCACGGTGGCTGTGGCGACCAGGTCGGCGGAGGTGGGTGTGGCGATCTGCTCGTTCGTCATGCTCCGCAGGTTACCGCCGAGTCACTTGGGCCTCCCAAGCCCCGGGCGGTACCGTCCGTCGGTCCTGACCGAGCAGCACAGGAGCACCCACATGACCGTCCACGACCGTCCGTTCGGCCGCTACCTCGAGGACTTCGAGCCCGGGGACATCTACCGGCACTGGCCCGGCAAGACCATCACCGAGTATGACGACCACCTGTTCTGCATGATCACGATGAACCACCATCCGTTGCACACCAACGAGTGGTTCGCCCAGAACGAGACGGTGCACGGCAAGAACGTCGTGGTCGGCAACCTCGTGTACTCGCTGGTGCTCGGCATGAGCGTCCCCGACGTGTCGGGTGCGGCCATTGCGAACCTCGAGATCGAGACACTGCAGCACAAGAACCCGACGTTCCATGGCGACACCATCTACGCCGAGACCCGCGTGCTCGAGAAGCGCGAGTCGTCCAAGGGTGACCGTGGCATCGTCACGGTCGAGACCAAGGGCTTCAATCAGGACGGAGTCGAGGTCTGTTACTTCAAGCGCAAGGTGATGGTCTGGAAGGCCGACGCCGCCCCGGTGCGCAAGCGCCCCTACGGCGACGACGTCTGGGACGCCTGAGCATTCTGCCGTGACGGTCGATCCGGTGGCGGCCGGCGGGTTCGCCGCTGCGGCGCCGACCTACTCCAGGATCCGACCGACCTACGCCCGGGCGGCCATCGGCCGGATCGTCGAGGTGGCCCGGGCGACACCGGCCGGCCGGGACGCCCGGGTGCTCGACGTCGCCGCCGGGACCGGGATCCTCACCGGACAGCTGACCCGCGCCGGCCTGCAGTGCACCGCCGTCGAGCCGCTCGGTGAGATGGCGGCGCAGTTGCGGCGGTCGCTGCCGGCGGTGCCCTGCACCCGCGGCGTCGCCGAGTCCCTTCCGGTCCGTGATGCCGCGTTCGACCTGGTGACGGTCGCCCAGGCGTTCCACTGGTTCGATGCCGCGTCGGCGCTCGCCGAGGTCCGTCGGGTGCTCCGTCCGGGCGGCTGGCTGGTGCTGGCCTGGAACGTTCGCGACGCGTCCGTCGGGTGGGTGACGGCGCTGGACGACCTGGTGGAGCGGCACGCCGGCGGTCGCCCGTACTCCCAGCACGACGAGCACCGCTGGCCCGGGGTGATCGACTCGGCGGGCGGGTTCGGCCCGGTGCAGGAGGAACGCTTCGACAACCCGGTGGCGACCACCGTGGACGGCGTCCTGGACCGTGTCCGTTCGATCTCGTTCGTCGCAGTCCTGCCCCCGGAACGCCAGGCGGCCCTGCTGCGGGAGGCGGCGACGCTGCTGCGGGAGGACGTCGGGCTGACGGGAACCTTCGACTACCCGCACCACACGGTCCTGGACCAGTGCGCCCTGCTCGACGCGTGAGCCGTCGGTCGTCGACCGGGGCGTCGGAGCCGACCGCCGAGCAGCGCCGGGTCCTCACCTGGGCCGAGGCGAACCGGCGGGACCTGCCGTGGCGACGGACCCGCGACCCGTGGCGGGTGCTGGTGGCCGAGGTCATGCTGCAGCAGACCCAGGCGGACCGCGTCGTCGCCCACTACGAGGCCTTCATCGCCGCCTACCCCGACCCGGCCGCCTGCGCTGCGGCGCCGCTCGACGAGGTGCTCCGGGCCTGGGTCGGGCTCGGCTACCCACGTCGGGCCCGCAACCTGCACGCCACGGCGACGCTCGTCGTCGAGCGCCACGGCGGGACGGTCCCCGGTGACCTCGACGACCTGCTCGCTCTGCCCGGCATCGGCCCGTACACGGCCCGTGCCGTGCTGGCGTTCGCCTTCGAACAGGACGTCGCCGTCGTCGACACCAACACCGGTCGGGTGCTCGCCCGGCGGGCGGGGGAGCGACTCACCCCAGCCCGGGCCCAGGCCGCGGCCGACGCCTGGGTGCCCGCCGGCCACGGGTGGGCCTGGAACCAGGGGCTGCTCGACCTGGGGGCGCTGCGCTGCCGGCCGACGGACCCGGAGTGCACGGGTTGTCCGGTCCGACGCACCTGCGCCTGGGCGCGTTCTGGATGGCCAGCGCCTGACCCCGCCGCCCGGTCCGCAGGGGTGTCCACGCCGCAGGCGCCGTTCGCCGGTTCCGCCCGGCAGGCCCGGGGCCGCCTGCTCCGGGCAGTGGCCGTCGCCCCGGTTCGTTGCCACGACGTCGCCGCAGTCCTCGAGTGGGGGGATCGCGACGATCACGAGGTGGAGGCCGTGGTCGACTCGCTCGCCGCTGACGGACTGGTGCACATCCGCTCCGGTTGCATCGTGCTCGGTTCGCCGGGCGTCGAGTGACGTCGGGTGATCGCTGGACTCGGGCGGGAGATATCTGTCACACCCCGGTGACGATTCAGGCTGAGTTCACCTATCGTTGAGCCGTTGGGGCTCAACGCGGCAGCCCAGCGTGCGTAACAAGACGAACCTGACCACCCGATCTGACCACCCGAGGGGGCATGGCGGAGATCACCTTCTACGGAGTGCGAGGGTCCACGCCATGTGCCTGTGACAGCGTCGCTCGTTACGGTGGCAACACATCGTGCGTGGTCGTCACCTCCGAGGACCACGATCCAGTCGTCCTCGACCTCGGTACCGGCCTTCGGTTCTACGGGCTCGACCAACCGTTCGACCAACCGTTCAGGGGAACGGCCCTCCTGACCCATCTGCACTGGGACCACGTGCAGGGGATTCCGTTCTTCTCACCGCTCCTCGTCGAAGGGGCCTCCCTCGACGTGTACGGACCGCCGCAGGAGGTCGAGAGTCTCGAGGACTCGATCCGGCGTTTCATAAAGCCCCCGTACTTTCCCGTCAGCGTCGATGAGCTCCCCGGCGAGATCAACTTCCACGAGGCCCCGATCGGGTCATTCGAGGTGCCCGGCGTGCAGATCGAAGCGGCATGGGTGCCGCACGTCGGACCGACCCTCGGTTACCGGATCACGACCGGCGGCGTGAGCATCGCCTACGTCAGCGACCACCAGCAACCGGCCCCGGCGTCGACCGATGTCGACGAAGCGGTCCTCGACCTGTGCGCCGAGGTCGACGTGCTGATCCACGATGCGCAGTTCGACGACCTCGAGTTCTCGATGCGTTCGGACTGGGGTCACTGCACAGTCGACTACGCCGTTGAGGTGGCTGCACAGGCCGGAGCGAGGACGCTGGTGTTGTTCCACCACGACCCGGCGCACACCGACCTTCGGATCGACGAACTGCTCGTGGGCGCACGGCGCCTCGGGGATTCGCGTGGTGTGGAGCAGGTGATCGCCGCTTCCGAGGGGCTGACGTTGAAGTTGGAGGCCCCGTCCGTGGCCGACTCCACCCGTGGTCTGGGACGTCGCCGCAGCGCGCCGCAGGCGGCCACCGGGACCTGAACCGTCTAGGGTTCGAACTGCATGACTGCGGAACCAGCCGACTCGTCCGGCAGCGGACGGGAGCGCCATCTCGGCGCCCCGGCGATTGTCGAGATCGACCCTGCGGTCTACCGCAACGTCCTCGGCCACCTTCCGACCGGGGTCACGGTGGTGTCGGGTTCAACAGCAGGACGACCGGTCGGGCTCACGGTCGGCTCGTTCTTCTCGGTCTCGCTCGCCCCGCCGTTGGTCGGCTTCTGCGTCGCTCGATCGTCGACCACATGGAACGTCATCGCCGAGCAGCAGGCGTTCGGTGTCAGCGTGCTGGCCGACGACCAGGATGCCACCAGCGGCCGATTCGCCTCTCGGGTGGAGGACAAGTTCGACGGCATCAGTTGGGAACCGGCGCCCGTCACCGGCTCGCCGCTCATCCACTCCGCCGTCGCCCACCTCGACTGCGAGATCTTCGACGTGTTCCCAGCCGGTGACCACGATGTCGTGATCGGCCGGGTGCTCGCACTCGAGGTCCACCGGGCCGAGGCCGGTGCTCTCGTGTTCGCACGCGGCGGTTACCACCGACACGAGTCGATCGACTGAGGCCTGCGGGCAGGATCAGTGGCCATCTACGCACTCGGCGAGCAGGTTCCCGAGATCGACCCGTCGGCGTACGTGCATCCGGACGCCGTCGTCATCGGGTCGGTCGTGCTCGGCGCCGAGTCGTCGGTCTGGCCCGGAGCGGTGATCCGTGGCGACGATGGGTTCATCTTCATCGGTGAGCGCTGCAGCATTCAGGACGGTGCGGTCCTGCACACCACTCCGTTCCACCCGACCACGCTCGGCAACGATGTCACGGTCGGGCACGGTGCGGTCCTCGAGGGGTGCGTCGTCGAGGACAAGGCGCTGATCGGGATCGGCTCGATCGTCCTGCACGACGCCCGGATCGGGCGCGAGGCGGTTGTTGCGGCCGGCGCGTTCGTCGGAAACCGGAAGGTCGTCCCGCCGTTGTCCATGGCCCGCGGGATCCCGGCGACCATCACGCCCGATGCGGTGCAGCCGGGACACTTCGACCTCGGCGTGCAGTCCTACGTGCAGCGCGCTGCGCGATACCCGTCGTTTCTGCGTCGGCTGGACTGAGCAGATTGGCGGAACGGTTCTCGAGGGGAAGTGTCGCTCAGCCCAGGTAGGACGTCGAGTGGAGCCACTCGACCCAGGGCGGTCCGCCGACGTTGCGGAGAACGGTGAACACCACGAGGCCCACCACGATCGCCGCTCCGAGCAGCATCGATCTTCGTCGGTCGGTGGGCCACGGCACCGGCGTCGTCTGGCCGTGCATCGAGCGCCACAACCACACCGCGAGACCGATCGCTACCAGGGGAAGTGCCACAGCGAGCAGGACGTTGTGATCTGCCGCAGCGAGGACATCGCCCCGGACGAGGGAGTTCACACAACGCATGCCGCCGCAGAAGGGGCAGTCGACCCCGAACGCCATCTGCGAGGTGCACAGCGGTTGGCCCGTGTCGCCCGGGTTCCATGCGGCGATCAGCGCCGAGCCGACCGCCACCGATCCGATGGCCACCGCGGGGCCGAGCCAACTGCGTTGGACGGGGTGGCCGTGCGTCTGCACGGCATCACTGTAGGGCCGACGTGGCATGTCGTCAGGACGGGGAGGTTGTTACTATCGGAGTAGGAGAAATCCCCGTCCTCCGGAGGAGCCCACATGTCGGTCGATCTCGACCTGTCCAAGTACTCGCTCGGCTGGAGCGACGCAGAGGACTACGTCTTCAAGCCCAAGAAGGGTCTCGACGAGGCGATCGTCCGGGAGATGTCCTGGATGAAGGGCGAACCCGACTGGATGCTCGACTTCCGACTGAAGAGCCTCCGCGCCTTCGACCGGCGTCCCATGCCCAACTGGGGCGGTGACACGTCGGAGATCTACTTCGACGACATCTACTACTACATCAAGCCCACTGAGGGGCAGGTCGAGGACTGGGACGACCTGCCTGAGGCCATCAAGAACACCTACGAGAAGCTCGGGATCCCAGAGGCCGAGCGCAAGTACCTCGCCGGCGTAACCGCCCAGTACGAGTCCGAGGTGGTGTTCCACCGCAACCGTGAGGATCTCGAGCGTCAGGGCGTGGTGTTCTGCGACATGGACACCGCTCTGCGGGAGTATCCCGAGATCGTCAAGCAGTACTTCGGCACCGTGATCCCGCGCAATGACAACAAGTTCTCGTCGCTCAACTCCGCAGTGTGGTCGGGTGGTTCGTTCATCTACGTGCCCCCCGGAGTGGAGGTCGAGATGCCGCTGCAGGCCTACTTCCGGATCAACGCCGAGAACATGGGCCAGTTCGAGCGGACACTGATCATTGCCGACGAGGGTTCTCGGGTGCACTACATCGAGGGCTGTTCCGCTCCCGTGTACACCTCGGACTCGTTGCACTCCGCTGTGGTCGAGATCGTCGTCAAGCCGTCGGCCAGGGTGACCTACACGACCATCCAGAACTGGTCGTCGAACGTCTTCAATCTGGTGACCAAGCGAGCGGTCGTGGAGGCCGAGGGTCACATGGAGTGGATCGACGGCAACATCGGAAGTCGCCTCACCATGAAATACCCCAGCGTGGTCATGGTCGGCCCCAAGGCGTCGGGCGAGGTGCTCTCGGTCGCCTACGCCGGTGCAGGCCAGCACCAGGACACCGGAGCCAAGATGATCCACGCTGCGCCGGAAACCACATCCAAGGTCGTATCCAAGTCGATCTCCTCCGGTGGTGGGCGCACGTCCTACCGGGGATTGGTGCGGGTCGAGGATGACGCCGCCAACTGCGTCAGCCACGTGCAGTGCGACGCACTCATCCTCGACGAGGACTCCGTGTCCGATACCTACCCCTACACCGAGGTCGGTTCACGTGACGCGGTGGTCGGTCACGAGGCGAGCGTATCCAAGATCGCCGACGAGCAGCTCTACTACCTCATGAGCCGGGGACTGTCCGAGGAGCGAGCCATGTCCATGGTCGTCAATGGCTTCATCGAGCCGATCACACGGACCCTGCCCATGGAGTACGCAGTCGAGTGGAGCCGGCTCATCGAACTCCAGATGGAGGGCAGCGTCGGCTGATCCCCCGCTGCGGAGGCTCAGGCCTGGGCGAGCGCGCCGAGGGCCCGAATGCGGAACCCACCACCATCGCTGAGTGCAATGGTCTCCAGGCTGCGTGCTGTTGACACGACGTCGTCCGGGTCGCTCGTACCGTCGTCGATGGCGATCCCGGCGGCCAGCTTGAGGTCGACGGGTTCACCCCGGAGCACGACCGGTTCCATCGTGGTCGACAGGAGGCGGTAACAGACACCGGCGGCGTCCTGGGCATCGCCGAGGTCGGTCGCCACCACGGTGCAGACCCCTTGGTGGTGACGGACGATCGTGTCGTGGGAGCGGAGTTGCTGACGCATTCGATCGACGATCGTCGCCGCTGCGAGCCGCAGGTCGGCGGGTTCGAGCGCCGGTCCGGTCATTGCGAGTTCGATCACGGCGTACGGACGACCGGTTTCGAGCGTCGCAGTGCGTGCGGCCTCGACCGTCAGTGCGAGATCCGGACTGACAGCGGCGCCGGACGGCTGGGTTCCCCGGTCCGGTGTGGAGTCGGGCGCCACAGGGGGGTTCCGTCGCCGGTCAGCGGTGAGGTCCCGACCGACGACGGCGATCGACGTGACCCGTTCCGGCGTGTCGGTGGCATGGTGATCGGAGATGACCGGTTCGGCGGCCATCGTGAGGCGCACCCGTCGACTCGTGCCGCTGACCGAACAGAGGCGCACCTCCACGTGAGCGAGTTCGGCGTGACGGCCGAGGAGGCTGATCAGGCCGGTCAGCACCTCTGCCTGATCGGACTCGATGCACAGCGACGTGGCGTGCGATCCGACGAGCTCACCGGTGCCTCGCCCGCAGAGCCGTGAGAACGCCGGGTTGAGCGAGGTGATCACCCCGTCCGGATTGAGCGTGCACGCGGGCACATCGGCGGCATCGAGCAGGATCCGAGGTACGACTGTGTTCACCCGTTCAGCATCGGCCCGGTCGGTACCCCTGTTGAGTCGCCGGCACTGGGTCAAAGTTCCCGGCCAGCAGACCCCACCTGAGCGAGGTGTCGTTCCGACGTAGGCCACAATGGCACCATGCCCATGCAGGAGAACTGCAAATTCTTCGAGAGTCGCTCCTATCCGAACGGTGACACCGTGAGGAAGTGCGACCTGGATCTGGCTCCGGAGGCGCCGTGGCGGTGCCCTGAGAACTGCCAGGCGTTCCAGCCTCGCCTCGCCGACGTCAACTGGGCCCACGGGACCCTTGTGACGCCACCCACGCCGCCCGAACCGGAGAGCCTTGGAGAGGACGACTCGATTGCGGCACTCCTCGACTCCGCAGAGGACGTCGTCAACGCTGCGGGCCCCAAGGTCATGGGCGAACTCGCAGCGGAGGAGAAGAAGCGCAGGGGCTGGCGGCGGTTCCTCCCGGGCTCGAAGGACTGAGAGGGAACGTCCGATCCGATCGACGCCGACTGAATAATCCCTACGCCCGTAGGGTAAATTCCCCGTCGTGGGCACGACGGTCGAGACAGGTCCGTTCGGGCATCTCGCCGAGGACCTCGCAGATCTCCAACTCCCGACGACCGACGCCGAGGAGTGGCGCTACAGCCGAGTCGCCGACATCGACCCGACCCGGTTCGCCCGGGCGCCCGTGGAGCCGGCCCTCGAATCGATCTCAACCGCCCGAGCAACCATCGACGACCTCCTCGGCGCATCGACCCAACCGCCTTCTGCCACCGTCGTCGTGGTCGACGGCTCCGTCAGTGCTGCGGAAGCCGCTGATCCCGTACGGATCGACGTCCATGCCGTCCAGACCGTCCAGACCGAGCAGGCATCTCCCAACGCTTTCGCCCTTCTCAACGAGCGGCTCTGCTCCGCTCAGGTCACGGTCACGGTCGACGCCCAGGCGCGAGTCGTCGCTCCCATCGTCGTAGCGAGTGTCGTGACCACCGATGGCGTGGTCGTCGCACCCCGGATGCGCATCGAGCTCGGAGCGAACAGCGAGGCGACGCTGGTGGAGGTCCACCGCAGCACCGGGCCCTCGGATTCACTCGTCGTCCCGGTCACCGAGGTCGAGGTCGGACGTGACGCAACCCTGCGCCACGTGTTGATCCAGGACGTATCGGTCCGCTCCGATGTGGTCGGGTCGGTCACCGCCCGAGTGGAGGCCTCCGGCACCTACGACACGTGGATCGCAGCGATCGGCGGTCGCTACGCCCGGACCCGTGTGGACTGCCAACTCCTCGGCCGGGGCGCCGATGCCCGGCTCGTCAGCCTCTACGCCGGTGGTGGCGACCAGATGCGTGATCTTCGCACCTTCCAGGACCACCTCGCCCGCGACACGACGTCCGAGCTGGTGTTCAAGGGCGCTGTCGACGGCCGGGCCCACGCCGTGTACACCGGGCTCATTCGAATCCACCCCGACGCCCGTGGCGCCAACGCCGAGCAGTCGAACCGCATCATGACCCTCAGCGACGACGCCTGGGCGGAGTCGGTGCCCAACCTCGAGATCGAGAACAACGACGTACGTTGCGCCCACGCCTCGACCGTCGGTCCCGTCGATGCCGACCAACGCTTCTACCTCGAGACCCGTGGTGTGCCGACCGAGGTCGCTGAGCGTCTGATCGTCGCCGGGTTCTTCGACGAAGTGCTCGATCGCTGCCCGGTTCCGGGAATCGCCGAGGCGATCCGACCGACGCTTGCAGAATTGATGAGTGGAGATCGAACATGAACAACGTGCGACTTTGTGCGTTCGACGACCTCGTCCATGGCGGCGCCCGAAGGTTTGCGCTCGATGACGGAGTGGTTCTGGCGCTCGTACGGATCGGTGACGACGTCTACGCCATCGGGGACCGGTGTAGCCACGCCGACGTGTCGCTCGCCGGCGGGATCGTCGACGAGCGGGCCTGCACGCTCGAGTGCCCCAAGCACGGGAGCGAGTTCGACCTTCGTTCCGGGAAACCACAATCGCTCCCCGCACTGCGACCCGTGCCGACCTACCAGGTCGAAATCATCGACGGTGATGTGATCGTCTCGATCGAGGGAACGCAGTGAGCGAACTCGTCATCGACCAGCTGCATGCAACAGTGGGGGAGACCCCGATCCTCAACGGAGTGACGCTCACGGTGAGGTCCGGCGAGGTTCATGCACTGATGGGCCCGAACGGCTCGGGAAAGTCGACGCTGTCGAACGTGTTGATGGGCCGCACCGGCTACCACGTGACGGGTGGGACAGCCACCCTCGACGGGGTGGACCTTCTCGGACTCCCCACGTGGGAGCGGGCTCAGGCCGGCCTGTTCCTCGCATCGCAGTATCCGACCGAGGTCCCCGGTGTGCAGCTCGCCGACGTGCTCGCCGCCGCCTACGCCGCCGCCGGCCGCGACCCCGAGCTCGTCCCGGAGCTGATGCGCGACGAGGCTGACGTCATCGGATTCGACCGGGCCTTTGCTGGGCGCGACCTCAACGTGGACCTCTCCGGAGGGGAGAAGAAGCGAAACGAGACCTTGCAGCTCGCCGTGCTCCAGCCCCGCATCGCAATACTCGACGAGCTCGACTCCGGTCTCGACGTCGACGCGCTCCGAGCCGTGGCCCGTCGGCTCGAGGCGGCCACGTCCGGACCCGCAGCGCTCGGCGTGCTGGCGATCACCCACTACAGCCGGCTCCTGCAGGAGCTGCACCCGGACACCGTCCACATCTTCGGTCACGGCCGGATCCTGGAGAGTGGTGGCCCGGAACTGGTCGACCGGCTCGAGGGTCAGGGCTACTCCGCCTGGGTGGCCTAGGCTCGCCCAATGGCGCGACCAGAGCCGCTCGATTCGGCGCAGCTCCGAGCGGCCCTCGGCTCGCTCAACGACTGGAATGTGATCGACGGAAAGCTCCACAAGGTGTTCACCTTCGGCGACTTCGGATGTGCATTCGGGTTCATGGCCTCGGCGGCGACCTATGCCGAGAAGATCGACCACCATCCCGAGTGGTCCAACGTCTACGCCACGGTCGTCGTCGATCTCGTGACTCACGACGCTGGAGGAATCACCGACCTCGATGTGCAGTTCGCCCGTCGGCTGGACGACCTCGCCGGTCACTGACCGGGCGGGGGCCGCCGCCTTGTTCCGGGCGGGGCCGCCCGTGACGCTGGCTGACGAGGCGTTGACCCGTTGGGGTGGTGATGTCGAGGTACCCATCTGGACGTGACCGGGTCGGCCAGCCTGGTGCGTGCCACACCGCATGGTGTGTCGGACACAGGCACGCCGACCGATTGACATCGGTGGCTCCGCCAAGGCGCACCTCGTCGAGATGGTGGAGGTGCGTCCACGAGGGCGGAGCGTCGCAACCGGGATGAACGCAGCCACCATCCCGAGCGATCGCTGCCCGACGCTGCTGGGGCGAGAACGCCCGGATACTGCGGCCCAGGTCGAGCGGCACCCCGAGTGAGTCCACCACCACTGGATGGAGAACGGCGTCACAGAGCAGCTCGCGAACGGTCCCGTCCTGCAGTCGGACGCCGTCGAGGGAGGTTCCAACGGTCGTACCTCCGAGCGAACCGTCCGGAGCGAGTGGGTCACCGGCTCGAATCACCAACGTCACATCGGAGACAGGTGCTCTGGCGGGCGGTTGCGTCGCAGTGTCGCGCCGCAACAACTCGGCGAGCGACTCAGCCGTGAGCTCGCTCCGAGACGGCACTGAGTGGCCCTGCTCCTCCTGGTTGGGCTGGCGATGATGGTGGAAGCGACGCTCCACCTCCTCGTCGATTGCCGCCCGAACCTGCTGGGCGGCGGCGCCATGGAACGTGTCGTCGAGGTGGAGCGTGTCGCCGAGGCCTGGACGGAGACGGGCCCGGTCGCAGGCGCTCTCGGGTTGGTGACCCCCATCCGGGTCGGCGGCCGCAACGAGAGCCTGCACCTCACGGACCCATTGCTCGAAGCGCACACCGTCGGCGAGCGCAGTGAGTTCATCGAGGCACGCTGCGACGATGCGGAACACCCTGGGCGTGGCCAGTCGGACGAGTACGGCTGCATGGTGGGAGGTGATACGCCCATCGCACACGGCGAAATCGCTGACAGACGCACCGACGGCAGTCGCAGCGCTGGTTCGGTGGCTCGACTCGGCCGCACCGGTTGACTGTTGAGCGGTGGATGGCGGTGATGCTTCGGGATCTCGCACAGGGCAGCTTCCGAGATCGTCGCAAACGGCGGCGGTTGGGGCAGCAGAGGCTGCGAGATGTTGCGGCTGGCGCCGTGTCGTTGCGGCTGGCGCCGTGTCGTTGCGGCTGGCGCCGTGTCGTTGCGGCTGGCGCCGTGTCGTTGCGGCTGGCGCCGTGTCGTTGCGGCTGGCGCCGTGTCGTTGCGGCTGGCGCCGTGAACGAACGTGTGTTCGATTGAAGCACAGCTCTGTGACAGCGTCAATGCCCAGCTCCGGCCAACGGCTTGAAATGTGCCAGCGCGGCTGCCTCGAGATCCCTGGCGGTTCGCCGAGCCGGGGACTCAGTCGGCGGTCTCGTCGAAGCCCTGGAGAAGAGTGTTCCACCCGAGCGTGGCGCACTTGATGCGAACTGGAAACTTGACCACTCCCTTGAGGGCATCGAGGTCGCCGAGAGCGATGGTCCCGACGTCGCCTGAGTCGTCGCCGCTCAGTTCGCTCTCGCTGCCGTCGCCGCCGAGCTCGCCCTCGTGGATCGACATCATCGCCTTGAACGCTCTGGTGAGGTGCCGGGCCTCGGCGACGGTGTGGCCCTTGACCGCAGCGGACATCATGGATGCTGAGGACTGTGAGATCGAGCACCCTTGGCCGCCGATCCGGATGTCATCGATCAACGCATCGTCCCCCTTGGACGGGTCGTCGAGTTGCAGGTAGACGACGATTTCGTCGCCGCAGAGGGGATTGAACCCGTCCGATCGGGTCGCAGGCGGCACGGGGAGCTCGCCTCGGTTCCGTGGGCTGCGATAGTGGTCGAGGATGATCTCGCGGTAGAGGTCTTCGAGGCCTGACATGGTTCTCGTTCAGTCGAAATGACTTGGTTAGTTTGGTAGATCGTGGCCCCGGAGGGGAAGCCCGACCATCGGTGGATCCATCCGGTTCAGATGGCGAAGAAGCTCCGGGCGTCGGCCAGGGCGTCAGCGAGGGCGTCGATGTCATCGGTGTCGTTGTAGAGGTACCACGAGGCGCGAGCCGTTGCACCCACGCCGAGCACCCGCATGAGTGGTTTGGCGCAATGGTGCCCGGGTCGGACGCACACACCGTGGGTGTCGAGTACCTGAGACAGGTCGTGGGGGTGGATGTCGGCGAACGCAAAACTCACGATGCCGCCCCGATGTTCGGCGTTGGCGGGGCCGAAGATCGTGAGATCGTCACCGAATCGGGCCGGGAGGGTCTCGAGGGCGTACTCGGTGAGCATGTGCTCGTGAGCGGCGATGCGGTCGAGCCCGATGTCCTCGAGGTAGTCGATGGCGGCTGCGAGCCCCACGATCTCGGCTATCGGTGGGGTGCCGGCCTCGAACTTGTGCGGCACTGCCGCCGGGGTGAAGCCGTCGGTTCGGACGTCGAGGATCATGCCGCCACCGCCGAGGAACGGGGGCATTGATTCGAGCAGCTCGGTGCGAGCCCAGAGCACACCGACGCCGGTCGGCCCGCAGAGCTTGTGTCCGCTGAAGGCGAGGAAGTCCGCACCGAGATCGACGACCCGTGTGATCGTGTGCGGAGCTGATTGACAGGCATCGACGCAGACGAGCGCTCCAGCGGCGTGTGCCCGCTCGGCGAGCTCGGCCACGGGAGGGACGGTGCCGAGCACGTTCGACATGCCTGTGATGCTGAGCAACGAGGCACCGTCGAGCGCCTCGTCGATCCCCGAAAGATCCAGTCGTCCCTCGGGGGTGAGGCCGAGCCAGCGAAGTTCGACGCCGTGTGACTCGGCGAGTTGCAGCCACGGAACGATGTTGGCGTGGTGTTCCATCAGCGAGAGCACGACGACATCTCCGGGGCGGAGGTTGGCGGCACCCCACGACCGGGCCACCAGGTTGAGCGACTCCGTGGCGTTCTTGGTGAACACGATCTCCTCAGCGCTGGACCCGCCGACGAAGGACGCCACGCGCCGTCGTCCGGATTCCATGGCATTGGTCGCCCGCTCGGCGAGCGCATAGGCGGCGCGGTGCACGTTGGCGTGGTCCTCGGCGTAGTAGCGGTCGATCGCCTCTCCTACGGCGGTCGGCCGCTGCGAGGAGGCGGCGGAGTCGAGGAACACCAGCCGGGACCCGCCGGCCGGACGGGCGAGGATGGGGAAATCGGCCTTGATCCGGGCGGCGTCGAGTGGTTCGAGGTCGGCGACGGGCCTCACGACGCCTGCCGCCACGAATCGAACCCCTCACGCTCGAGCCGTTGGGCGAGTTCGGAGCCGCCGTCCTCGACGATTCGGCCGTCGACAAGCACGTGGACCACATCGGGTTCGAGGTACTCGAGGAGCCGCTGGTAGTGGGTGATCACGACCACCCCGAGGTCGCTACGGTCGGCTCGTACGGCGTTGATGCCGTCGGCGACGACTCGGAGCGCATCGATGTCGAGGCCGGAGTCGGTTTCGTCGAGGATGGCAACCTCGGGCTCGAGGATCGCCATCTGGAGGATCTCGTTGCGTTTCTTCTCGCCGCCGGAGAACCCGTCGTTGAGGAAGCGGTCGGCGAAGGCGGGATCCATGTCGAGTCGTTCCATCCACTCCATGATGGCCAGCCGGATCTCAAGTACCGACAGGTCGATTCCCTTTCGTTCCGAGAGTGCCTGACGGAGGAACTGTCGCACTGGGACACCCGGGACCTCTTGGGGATACTGGAACGCCAGGAAGATGCCTGCACGTCCCCGCTCGTCGGGACCCCACGCAGTGATCTCCTCGCCACGGAAGCGGATCGAACCGCCGGTCACGACGTACTCCGGTGAGCCCATGAGCGAGTTGGCCAAGGTGGACTTGCCAGATCCGTTCGGACCCATGACGGCGTGGACCTCGCCGGGCAGGACCCGGAGGTCGACGCCCCGGAGGATCTCCCGCTCCGGCTCCTCGGCGGGCGCCGCGCGCAGGCACTGCACCTCGAAGACTGGGACGGGATCGGATGCGTCCAGCATTCGATCATCCTATTTCCCCTACTGCGGTAGTGGAAATAGCGTCGGGCGTGTGTGTGGATCAGGCGTGGTGGTCACGCAGGTCCTCCTTCCACGCCCGGAACCGCTCGTGGCGCCGCCCGCTCGGCCCTGCCCCGTCGCCGCTGCCGTCCGGTGGGAACAGGCGGAACGTGTGGATCCGATCCAGGTCCCGGTGGTCGACCTCGGCGTAGCGGGCGTCGGCGCCCCGTGCCGGACCGGCCCGCCAGAGCAGCCACGATCCGAGTCGGCGTCTGTGGGCGATCTGAGGTGGCCCGCCGTCCGGTCGGTCGCCGCCCGGGAGTGGCGGGGAGGGTTACTCGGTCCCGCCGCCGGTCACCGGGGTTAGCCGGTGAATCGGATGCGACTGGGCGGACTGGGCGGACTGGGAGTGGCCGCCGCATTGTTCGGCGAGACGCACTCCGCAGGGACCTGAACCTTGGCCACCGGCGCACCCAGAGCGACGGACTCCGGCGCATCATCCGTCGTCAGCGGCTCAACAACCGTCGTCGGCGGCGCATCATCGATCGTCGGCATCTTCCCCGTCGTCGGCGGCGCATCCGTCGTCGGCGGCGTCGTGGTCGTCGTGGCCGGGGCCGTGGTGGTCGGCACGCACGGATCGATCGGTAAGGGCTCAGTTGAGGCGGTTGAGGCGGTCGTCGGGACCGTATTGCAAATAGTCAGTGGAGGTTTTTTTTCAACCTCTCCAATATCTAGAGAAGGATCTATATTTACACATGTCGTGGGGGGGGTGTCGGCCGAGCGTCCCGCCCCGGCGGTGCCAGTCAGGGACAAGAGGACCGCAGCGGCGGCGGCCACGACGGTGGCGATCAGCGTCAGGCTGCGACGCCAGGGGGATGAAGTGGTGGTGGACATGGTCAACTCCAAATTGTCACGTAGGTTGCCGGGCTGCAGGTAGCACGACGAGACGGTCGGGACCTGCGTGTTGGGACATGGCTACCGTCAAGGCACCCAAATGCGAACGTAGCAGACGGATCTGGCGGCGACAACCGCCGGTGCAAACGGTCCGCTTCTGATGGCCCCCTGGCTACCAACCTCGGTCCACCCACTCCTGCAGGTGCGGCAACTCGGCGCTGAGCGTCGTGTCGTCGCCGTGACCGGGAAGGACGAGCGTGTCGGGCGAGAGGGTCGCAAACAGGCGACGGTCGATCGACTGAATGATGGCGTTGAAGTCACCTCCTTCGAATCCGGTTGCGCCCGGGCCTCCGGGGAAGAGCGTGTCTCCGCTGAAGAGTACGGGCTTGTTGCGAACGGCGAAGCACATCGAGCCCGGCGTGTGGCCCGGCGTGTGGATGGTCCGGAGCCGGAGGTGTCCGACGGCGATCTCGTCATCGTCACCGAGGATCTCGTCGTAACTCGGGAGCATCGCTGCGTCCTCTGCGGTGACACCGACCGAGTAGCCGGCGTCGCGCAACTCTGTCACGGCCTGGATGTGATCCCAGTGCCCGTGTGTTTCGAGTATCTGCCGAACACCGAGTCCCCGAGCGAGCTCGAGAAGCCGCTCGTGCTCGTTTGCGGCATCGAGGAGGACCGCATCGCCCGTGTGGCGACAGCGCAGCACGAAGACGTTGTTGTCCATGGGCCCGACGACGACCTTGTGGATCTCCATGTCGGTGTCGGCGTGGTGAAGCGTCGAGGTGGCGTCAGGCACCGTGGCAGTCTGACATGCCGGTGGCTGGGTCAGATGCTGGCCACATCGAAGCCGAGGGCGACGGCCACCGGGATCTGGATCGGATCGAACGTGATGTAGGTGACCGGGCGGGGGAGCCGGTCGGCGGCGGCGAGGTGGACGGCGTCGACGGTGCGTACCGGCTGCGTGCGCCCCAGGTCTGCGGCCCGGTCGAGGCAGCGCTGGTCGACCGGGACCACGTTGATTCGTTCCCAGTCATCGCGAAGGGCTCGGCGCAGTTCGTTGGTCCGCGCAGGATCGTCGCCGAGCCGGTCGAGGACCATGAGCGCCTCGGCCAGCGCCAGTGCGCTGGCACACCAGTCCGGGTCGGAGGCCATGGCGGCGAGTGCGACTCGTTGCGCCGGCCCGTCGAGGAAGCGCGCCAGCAGCCCAGTCGAGTCGATCGCGACGGTCACCGGCCGCGCACCTCGCGCACGAGTTGATCGATTCGGGTTCCCGCCCACAGCGGCATGGAGAAGGCGGGCTCGGGTCGGTCGGATCGCCGGGCCGGTTCCAACAGGCCTCGATCGACGAGATCGGCCAGCGTGACGTCGGTGCCGATCGGCTCGATTGGACCGAGTTGGGCGATCGGCCGCCCGGCGATGGTGACCACGATCCGCTCCCCGGCTCCGGCGCGGCGTACTGCAGTTGCGAGGTCGTGGCGCAGTTCCCGGGTTCCCATCTCGATCATCACAAAACCCTAGCCGCATGTGTACACACAAGTACGCGTTCGGGTGTGCGGGTTCGTGTCCGCTGGGGTAGAACTCAAGTGACGCCGGAGGTGCAGACCGAATCACGGCGCAACAACCGACACAAACCCCGATCGAATGAGGGATCAGAGTGAACTTCGCATTCAGTGAGGAACAAGAGGAGCTTCGCGGGATCGTCAGGGCGTTCCTGAACGACAAGTCCTCGGAGGCGACGGTTCGTGAGCTCATGGAGACCATCGACGGCTACGACCCGGCGGTGTGGAGCCAGATGGCCGAACAGATGGGCCTCCAGGCGCTCGTGATCCCAGAGGAGTTCGGCGGCCAGGGCTACGGGTTCGTCGAGTTGGTCGTAGTGCTCGAGGAGATGGGTCGCCGCCTGCTGTGCGCCCCGTACTTCGCCACCGTCGTGCTCGGTGCCCAGACCCTGATCCACTCCGGTGACACCGCCGCACAACAGGACTACCTGCCGGGCATTGCGTCCGGGGAGACCATCGCCACGCTCGCCTACACCGAACCCAATGGGAAGTGGGACGAGTCCGCCGTGACCATGACCGCCTCCCGGGACGGCGACGTCTGGAAGCTCTCCGGGACCAAGCTCTACGTCCTCGATGGTCACACGGCAGGCCTGATCATCACCGCAGCCCGCACCGATGCAGGCGTGAGCCTGTTCGCTGTCTCCGGAGACGCCGACGGCCTCACCCGCACGGCGCTGTCGACAATGGATCAGACCCGAAAGCAGGCCCGCCTGGAGTACGCCGACGTCGAAGGCCGCCTGATTGGAGTTGACGGCGAGGGGTGGGCCGCCATCGAACGGGTTCTCGACCTGGCGGCGGTGGCGCTCGCCGCCGAGCAGGTCGGCGGAGCGCAGGAAGTGCTCGACTCGTCGGTCCAGTACGCCAAGGATCGGGTGCAATTCGGTCGACCGATCGGTTCGTTCCAGGCCATCAAGCACAAGTGTGCCGACATGCTGCTCGAGGTCGAGTCGGCGAAATCGGCGGCGTACTACGCCGGCTGGTGCGCCTCGGAGTTGAACGACGAGCTTCCGTCGGTGGCGTCGCTCGCCAAGGCCTACTGCTCAGAGGCGTACTTCCACTCCGCTGCGGAGAACATTCAGATCCACGGCGGCATCGGGTTCACGTGGGAGCACCCGGCGCACCTCTACTTCAAGCGGGCCAAGAGTTCCGAACTGCTCTTCGGAGACCCGACCTACCACCGGGAGCTGCTCGCTCAGCGCATCGGGATCTGAGGTCGGCTTCCGGATGATCGTCTGGATCATCCTGGCGGCGGTGGCGGTCTTCGTGATCGCAGCCGTCTCGATCGGCGCAGTGACCGGCTCGCTCGCCCGTCGACCTCGGCGCAGCGTCTACGACCTCGACGAGGCCGTCGAGTTCGTCGCTGAGCGGCTCCTTGAGGACGTTACAGCTCGACTCTCCTTCGACGATGTGCGCGCCGTGCTCGGAGCCCATTGCGACTACCTCGCCGAGAAGGGCGTGGCGTCGCTCGCCACGGCCGAGGACATCGGGACCGAATTGCTGCTCGTACCCGATGACGAGCCACTGGCGTGGATCATCGGACGGCTCGAGAGTCAAGGAGTCGACGTGGGTGACGCCGACGTCGCAGCTGTCCTCGCTGTCGAGGAGCGCTACTACCGGGCGATCGGCGCGATCGGTGGCGAAGTCGAGGGACCGGCGGATCCGTCGTCGTCGTGAGGGTGTGGCGGTTCGCGCTCACCAGCGAGTGGTCGGTAGCCTGCGGGTCATGGAGCGACCATCGAAGTTCGAACACCACCGTTTCCTGGGTGACAAGCGGACGCAGGTCGTCTACGACCTCGATCAACTTGACGAGGCCGACGCCCACCTCGTCGAGGAGCTGATCGTTGCGGAGGCCTACCAGAGTTTCGGGCCCGACACGTTGCCCGAGGCTCGAAACCGTGGCTACAAGCTGTTCGCCAAGCAGCGCCTCGCAGTGACCGACTGATCGCCATGGAGGAACAGGTCGATGTCGAGGTATCGGCACCGACCATGGACCACGGCTTCCCTTCGGGTGGCCTGCGGCTCCGTGGACACCTCGCCGAACCCGCCGAGGCCGTCGCCGACACCCCTGGGGTCGTCGTGTGCCACGGCTTTCCGACTCGTGGCCGGGAGGCGCCGCAGTCGGGGCTGTCGTTTCCCGAACTCGCCGAGCGGATTGCGCACGAGGTGGGTTGGGTGGCGTTGAGCATGAACTTCCGCGGGTGCGGCCGCTCGGAGGGCCAGTTCTCGCTGACCGGCTGGCTCGATGATGTCCACGCCGGAGTCGAACATGTTCAATCGCTGGGCGTACGGGATGTCTGGCTCTGTGGCTTCGGCACCGGTGGGTCGTTGGCGCTCTGCGAGGCCGGTCGCAACCCCGAGGTACGGGGAGTGGCGGCGCTCGCCACACCGGCGGACTTCGACGACTGGGCCAAGCACCCGCGACGGTTGGTCCTCCACGCCCGCGAAGTCGGCGTGATCACCGACCAGCGCTTCCCTCCGTCGGTCGACCGCTGGGCGCAGGAACTCCGTCTCGTGCGGCCGTTGGATGGAGCAGCGCGCCTCAGCGCCCGGCCGCTGCTCGTCATCCACGGCGACAGCGACGATCTGACCCCGCTGAGTGACGCCGAGGCGATTGTGGAGGCACACGGTTCGGCGGAACTCAGGGTGGTCGGAGGGGCCGGCCACGAGCTCCGGCACGATCCGCGGGCGGTTGCTGTGCTGCTCGGGTGGCTGGCGCGTCAGCGTCTGGTCGGGTCGTTGGACGACGAGCCGGGAGCCTGATCCGCCTTCGACTTCCGGGCGGACTTCATCATCTGCTTCCACTCCCGGACCTCGAGGAGCTGCTCTCGTGAGCCGACATCGGCGACCGATCTCGGCTCGTCGTCGGAGAACGGAGCGGCGGCCTCCTCCCAGCCGTTGGGTCGCTTACCGAGTCGCTTGGCGAGGATGGCGAGGAGGATCTTGGACTTCTCCTCGCCGTAACCGGGCAGTTCCCGGATGCGCTCGAGCAGCACCGGCGCCGATCGCACGCCCTTCCAGATGCGGCCGGCGTCGCCGTCGTAGCGGTCGAGGATGAAGGCGCAGAGATCGTGCACCCGTGATCCCATGCTGGAGGGGAACCGGTGGACAGCTGGTTTCTCAGAGCAGATCGCCACGAACTCCTCGACGTCCATGGCAGCGATCGACGCCGCATCGAGTTGGCCACCGAGACGCTCTCGGAGCGTCGCCGGCCCCTTGAAGGCCCACTCCATGGGCACCTGCTGGTCGAGCAGCATTCCGATCACGAGAGCGAGCGGCTCGTCCTGGAGGAGGCGGTCAGAGGCGTCGTCGCCGGTGATTGGAATCAGGATCTTGACCATTGCCTCAGGCTACCCACCGGGTCGTGGAGGGTCAGCTGAGCCAGGGGGCGATTCGATCCGGGTCGATGCCGTGGCGGTTGATGGCATCGCTGACGGCCGCCGCCGTGAGGACACCGTCGGCAACCAGACCCGACAGCACGGCGATGACGACGCTCGCTGCATCAACCTCGAAAAACTGACGCAGTACCTCTCGAGTGTCGGACCGGCCGTAGCCATCGGTGCCGAGCGAGGTGAAGCGGCGCGGTATCCAACGAGCGACCTGGTCGGGCACGGCCCGCAGGTAGTCCGATACCGCAACCACCGGACCCCGTCGGCCCGAGAGACGCTTCGTGACGATCGGGACTCGGGGTGGGGCGTCGGGATGGAGCCGATTCCATCGTTCCACGTCGATCGCATCGGTTCGGAGCTGCTGGTAGCTGGTCGCCGACCACAGGTCGACTGCGACGCCGTAGCGGGTGGCGAGTTCGTCACGGGCGTCCACGGCGGCCGACCAGAGGGTTCCGGAGAAGAGAACCGTGGCCTGCGGTCCGTCGGAGGGTGGAGCTGCGGAGACGCAGTACAGGCCTTCGAGAATGCCGGGCTCCGCTCCGTCGGGCATGGCCGGCATCGGGTAGTTCTCGTTGTAGAGGGTGAGGTAGTAGAAGACGTCCTCGCCGTCGGCCTCGTGACCGGCGGGGTACATGCGTCCCAACCCGTCCCGGATGATGACGGCGGTCTCGAAGGCGAAGGCCGGGTCGTAGGAGCGGCAGGTCGGGATCGTCGAGGCGAGCAGGTGGGAGTGGCCGTCCTGGTGCTGCAGACCCTCGCCGAGCAGGGTGGTCCTCCCGGCGGTCGCTCCGAGCAGGAACCCGCGGGCCCGGGCGTCGGCCGCCGCCCAGATGAGGTCGCCGATCCGCTGGAACCCGAACATCGAGTAGAACGTGAAGAACGGCACCATCGGGACGCCCCGGTGTGCGTAGGAGGTGGCTGCCGCCGTCCACGAGCAGAACGCTCCCGCTTCGGTGATGCCCTCCTGAAGGATCTGCCCGTCGCTCGACTCCCGGTACGACAACAACAGGTCGTGGTCGACCGGTTCGTAGCGCTGCCCGCCGGGGGCGTAGATGGCCAGTTCCCGGAACAACGAGTCCATGCCGAACGTACGGGCCTCGTCAGGAACGATCGGCACGATCCGCTCCCCGACCGTGGCGTCCCGGCACAGGTTGCGCAGCAGTCGGACGAACGCCGTGGTCGTCGAGGCGGGCTGACCGCCGGAACCGGCGAGCAGTTCGGTGAAGACCTCCGGCGCTGGAGCGCCGAGGGGACGGGTGGTGTGTACCTCGCGTGAAGGGAGGGGGCCTCCGAGGGCGATCCGGTGCTCGAGCGCGTAGGAGCGCTCGGGACTTCCAGCGTGTGGGCGGAGGTACGGCGGCACGCCTCCGGCGAGTGCGTCGTCGGGGATCTCCTCGGTGAAGCCCAGACGATCACGGAGCTCGATCAGCTGCGGGACCGTCATCTTCTTGATCTGGTGGGTGGAGTTGCGCGCCTCGACACCCTCGCCGAGCGTCCACCCCTTGATGGTCTTGGCGAGGATCACCGTCGGGGCATCTGCAGTCTCCACGGCGGCGCGATATGCGGCGTAGAGCTTGCGGTAGTCGTGGCCACCCCGGGGGAGGCGTTCGAGGTCGGCATCGCTCAGGTGTTCGACCATGGCGCGCAGGCGCGGATCGGGCCCGAAGAAGTGCTCGCGGATGTATGCGCCATCGGCGATGGCGTAACGCTGGAACTCGCCGTCGAGGGTCGAGTTCATGCGCTGGACGAGTACCCCGTCGACATCACGAGCGAGCAGTTCGTCCCAGCCGCTGCCCCAGACGACCTTGAGCACGTTCCACCCGCTCCCTCGGAAGATCGCCTCGAGTTCCTGGATGATCTTTCCGTTGCCCCGAACGGGTCCGTCGAGTCGTTGCAGGTTGCAGTTGACCACCCAGGTGAGGTTGTCGAGGTGTTCGCGACCGGCGAGCGAGATGGCGCCGAGCGACTCGGGTTCGTCGAGCTCGCCGTCGCCGACGAAGCACCAGATCCGGCTGTCGGTCGTGTCGTCGATCCGACGTTGGGTGAGGTAGCGACTGAACCGGGCCTGGTAGATCGACTGGATCGGTCCGAGTCCCATGGACACCGTCGGGTACTCCCAGAAGTCCGGCATCAGCCTTGGGTGGGGGTACGAGGAGAGGCCCCGGCCCCGTCGCTCTGGTCGGTCGACCTCCAGCCGGAACCGGTCGAGGTCGTCCTCGTCGAGGCGTCCCTCGATGAATGCACGGGCGTAGATTCCCGGTGACGCGTGGCCTTGGATGTACAGGGCGTCGCCGGCCCGGCCGCCCGCCTTGCCCCGGAAGAAGTGGTTGAAGCCGACGTCGTAGAGGGCAGCTGAGCTGGCGAAGGTCGACAGGTGGCCACCGATCGCATCGGAGCGGTGATTGGCGCGGACCACCATGGCGGCAGCGTTCCACCTCACGTATCGACGGATCTCGCGCTCGAGTTCCTCGTCTCCGGGGAACCACGCCTGATCCTCTGTGGCGATGGTGTTGACGTAGGGGGTGCTCACCGGCGGAGCGACCCCCAGTCCGAGGTCGTGTGCGTGTTGCTCCAGTCTGACGAGCAGGTAGCGGGCGCGGGCGGGGCCGTGTCGCGCCGCCACGGCGTCGAGGGACTCGAGCCACTCGAGGGTCTCGGCCGGGTCGGTATCGGGTAGCTGAGCGGCGTATCCGCCGGGCTCGTTGGTGTCGCTCGGCACGGTTCCAGCCTACGGGTAGGTTCGGAGGGTGCACGACGAGCAACAGGTGGCCTACACCGACGGCGCGTGCCGGGGGAATCCGGGACCGGGCGGTTGGGCGTGGGCCGTGCCCGGTGGTGAGTGGGCCAGCGGAGCTGAGTCGGCCACGACCAACCAGCGGATGGAGATCACGGCCACGTTGCGAGCAGCGGAGCGCTTCTCGGGTCCCTTGCGGATCGTGTCGGACTCGACCTACGTCGTGCACTGCTGGCGGGACCGTTGGTGGGATGGCTGGATTCGTCGGGACTGGCGGACCTCCGCCAAGCAGCCGGTCGCCAATCGAGACCTCTGGGAGCAGCTCGTTCCGCACTTCCGTGACCGCAGGGACCTCTCACTCGAGTGGGTGAAGGGCCACAGCGGTGACGAGATGAACGATCTGGTTGATCAACTCGCAGTCCGGGCTGCGATTCTGGGACAGGGCGAATCAGGTGAGTCACCACCGGATCCGGCGTTGCTCGCCGAGAACGGTCCTGGCCGAATCGATGCTCGGGTTTCCGGCCCCGGTCGTTCCGGTTCGGTCCGCTCTGTTCCCGACGCTGGCGCTGTCGACCCGACACAGCGGGATCCCAGGGTTCCTCCCGGTTGGCGACTCGCCGTAGTCGGCCTCCGGTCTGAGGCGTTGGCCGACTCGCCGAGCGGGGCGCTGCTGGTCGACCGTCTGGCCGAGGTGATCGACGCACAGCGCCAACTTCATCCGGATGTCGTGGTGATGAGCGGGCTCCGCCCCGGAGCCGAGGAGATCGGTGCCCGCGCTGCGGTCCGAGCGGGTGTCCCGTTCGTGGCGGTGCTCCCGTATCCGGACCCCACCGCCGGATGGCCCGAGGTCGACGCCTCCCGGTTCGCGTCACTGGTGGCGGCTGCTGAGCGGACCGTCGTGCTCGAGCGCAAGCGTCCGGTGGATCCTGCTGGTCGGCAGTCGTCGCTCGCCCGTCGCGACGGGTGGATGCGGGCGGTCGTGGATTCGGTGATCGCCGTGAGTGACGGCGTCGACGAGGCGGCCGAGGACGTGCGAGCCCGCTACGAGCAGGCGCTCGCACGCCGTGGCCTCGACGGCGAGGTCTGGCACCTCGAGTTACCCGAGGTCTGAGCGTGGGTGCCATGGGGTTCGACGAACCGGTCGAGCAGCCGGTCGAACAACGACTCGGGGTCGACACGGGTGGGACCTACACCGACGTGGTCCGTGCTGACGGGTCGATCGGCAAGGTCCCGAGCACCCCCGACGACCCCGGGCGTGCCGTGCGGGATGCCATTGGCAGCACCAGCCCTGCGCTGCTCGCCCACGGGACGACCGTGGCGACGAACGCCCTGCTCGAAGGTCGACTGGCCCGGGTAGCGCTCGTGACGACGGCCGGCTTCACCGACGTGATCGAGATCGCGCGTCAAGACCGCCCTTCCTTGTACGACCCCTGGGTTGATCGTCCGCCGGTGCTGGTGGCACGCAGCGACCGACTCGAGGTGGTCGAACGGCTCGATGCCGACGGGGCCGTTCTCACTCCATACCGGCCGGGCCTGGTTCCACCGCCGCCGGCGGGATGTGGGGCCGTCGCTGTGTGCCTGCTGCACTCCGATCTCGTCGCCGATCACGAGTACGAGGTGGCCGAGGAGTTGCGGGCGGCCGGATGGGACGTCAGTGCCTCCTACGAGGTGTCGCCGGAGTTCCGCGAGTACGAGCGCACCGTGACGACGGTGCTCAACGCCGGGCTGAGGCCGGTCTGCGGCCCCTACCTCGACGGGCTCGTCGGAGTGGCCGAGCGAATCGTGGTGACCACCTCCGCCGGCGGTCAGGTCGGACTGGCTGCGGCATCGTTGTATCCCGTGAGCCTGCTGTTGTCGGGCCCGGCCGCCGGGGTGCGGGCAGCGGCGGCGATCGCCGTGGCGTGCGGCTTCGGTGATGCCGTCACCTTCGACATGGGAGGCACCAGTACCGACGTCGGCCTGGTGCTCGACGGGGAACCGGCGTTGGCATCGGGTCACGTGGTGGGTGGCTACCCGGTACGGGTGCCGGCTCTGGAGGTGCACACGATCGGAGCCGGCGGGGGGAGCGTTGCTCGCATCGACCCCGGCGGCGCCCTCCGGGTCGGGCCGGAGTCCGCCGGGGCCGACCCCGGCCCGGCGTGCTACGGACTCGGTGGCCGTCATCCGACCGTCACCGACGCGGATCTCCTGCTCGGACGGATTCCTCCCGGTACTGCGTTCCCCGGCCTCGGTGTGCTCGACGAGTCAGCCGCCCGCCGGGCGTGTGAGGAGGCCGGCGTGGATCCCCAGGGGATCATCGACGTGGTCGACGCGCAGATGGAGCAGGCCCTCCGGCAGGTGTCGATCGAGCGGGGAGTGGACCCCACCGGTCTGGCGCTCGTGGCGTTCGGCGGGGCTGGACCGTTGCATGCCTGCAACCTGGCTGCTGAGTTGTCCATCCCGACGGTGATCGTTCCGTCGACCGCCGGGGTTCTCTCCGCCGTCGGATTGCTGGTCTCGCCGCCCCGCCGGGAACTCGTCCGCACCTGGGCGGGCCTGGCCGACCACGAGGGGCTCGATGAGTTCATCGAGGCGCTCGCTGATCGGGCGCGGGTCGCTCTGGCCGAGGAGATCGACGCCGACCTGGTGGAGGTCGAGACGATGGTGGATTGTCGTTATCGAGGGCAGAGCCACGAGGTCACCGTGCCGACGGTCTCGGATTTCCCGGCGGAGCACTGGCGTCGAAACGGATTCCGGAGGGACGGAACCCCCGTGGAGGTGGTCACCGTGCGGGCCGTGGCGTCGGCACCGCCGCCGTCGTCGATCAGCGAGGTGCTGGCCGAGGTGGTGCCGTTCGCCGAGGTGGTGCAGGGTCCGACCGTAGTGTCCCGGGAGGACTGCACAGTGTGGGTGCCAGAGGGATGGTGGGGGGAGCCCGGACCGCTCGGTTCGCTCGTGTTGCGTCCGGTTGGCGGCGCTGGTGCCGTGGGTGCCACCGAGGAGGCACCCACATGACTCTGTCACCCTCGGAGTTGCAGGTGCTGATCGCCCGGCTGACCGGGGTGGCCGACGAGATGGGAGCGGTACTGCAGCGGGCTGCGTTCAGTCCGAACATCAAGGAGCGTGCCGATTGTTCGGCCGCAGTGTTCGACGCACACGGCCGGGCGTTGGCCCAGGCGGCGCACATCCCTGTGCACCTGGGGTCCATGCCGGCATCGGTGGCCGCCGTGGTCGAGGCGTTCGACGTCGGCCAGGGCGATGGTGACTCGCAACTCGGTCCCGGTGAGCACGCCGTGGTGAACGATCCGTTCCGTGGTGGGACCCACCTGAACGACATCACGGTCGTCACGCCCGTGTGGGATGACGGCGACCTGCTCGGATGGGTCGCCAACCGGGCGCACCACGCCGATGTGGGTGGTGCGGCACCGGGATCGCTCCCGGCCGATGCCGTCGACGTGGCGGCTGAGGGGCTGCGCATCCCGCCGAGCCGGCTCGACGATGACCTGCGGGCGCTCGTGCTCGCCAACTCGAGAACTCCATGGGAGCGGAGCGGTGACCTCGATGCCCAGATCGGTGCCAACGTGGTGGGAGCACAGCGGCTGATGCGGTTGCTGCGGGCACCGACCGAGGAGGTGCTCGCTCACGGGGAGCGGCTGGCGCGTGCCTCCATCGCCGCCCTGCCCGACGGCGAGTTCACTGCGACCGACCGGATGGATTCGATCGGTCCGGGCGGATCGCCGGCCCAGTTGCGTTGCACGGTTCGGATCCAGGGGGAGCAGATCGAGTTCGACTTCACCGGGACCGACCCCCAGGGTTGGGGGAACGTCAACGCTCCTGAGGCCGTCACCGTCTCTGCGGTGGCCTACGTGGTTCGCAGCGTCGTCGGTATCGACCTGCCGACGAATGCCGGGGCGCTCCAGCCGGTCACGGTGGTGGCACCGGCTGGTTCGATCGTCGCGGCGCAGTTCCCCGCAGCAGTTGGAGCTGGGAACGTGGAGGTGAGCCAACGGATCGTCGACGTGGCCACCCGGGCACTGGCGGAGGTCCCCGGCGTGGCCGTGGCCGCTGCGTCGCAGGGAACCATGAACAACGTGTTGATCGGAGGTTCCGGCGGCGGCCCGGCCAACGCGTGGGTCTACTACGAGACGATCGCCGGCGGCCAGGGAGGGCGCCCACCGGATCCGAGTCGGGCTGAGTCCGAGCCGCAACCGGGGATGAGTGGAGTGCAGACACACATGACCAACACTCGGAACACGCCCATCGAGGCGCTGGAGCGGGCGTTCCCGTTGCGGGTGCTGCGCTATCGGCTGCGGAGGGGGAGCGGTGGAGTCGGTGCGGCATCCGGCGGCGAGGGCATCGAGCGTGACCTCCAGATGCTCGAGGATGCGACCGTGTCGCTGATCACCGAGCGACGCGCCTCGCAGCCGTGGGGTCTTGCGGGTGGGGAACCCGGGGCGTCGGGGGAGAACTGGCTCCTGCCGGGTGGCGATGAGACCCGAGCCGAGCGGCTACCGGACAAGTGCACGATTCAGCTCAGGGCTGGCGACGTCCTCCGGATGCTCACGCCGGGCGGTGGTGGCTGGGGAGATCCGACGTGGTCGGACGCAGGCCTCCGGTGATGGCGAGCACGTGCGCAGCCGAGACGGGGAGGCGGTCCGGCACCGTGACCGTGAGCACGCCGTCGTCGGAGTTCCACTCGAGTGTCTCGTCGAGTCCGATCAGGCGCACGTCGGTGACGTCGTGGGCGTCGACGCCGCGGAGACCGAACGTGGTCGCGCCGGGCTCGTCGACCAGCAGGGCGTAGACCGCGTCCCCGCGACTGGTGAAGCGCACCTGCGAGTTCTCCGTCGTGGTGGTCGACGGCGTCGTCCACGGTCGGGTCCCGTAAATGGCCTCGCCGTTCACCGCCATCCACCGCCCCAGCCCCCGCAGCGGGGCGACCTGCTGCTCCGGCAGCCGACCCGAGCCGTCCGGACCCACGCCGATGAGCAGGTTGCCGTTCTTGGCGACGATGTCGCAGAACATCCGCACGAGCTCGCGCGCGGTCACGATGTCCTCGGGGCGTTCGTTGCGGTTGGCGCCGAAGGAGTGGCCGACACCCCGGGTCGACTCCCACTTCCGTTCGGAGATCTGGTCGAAGGAGGTGTACTCCGGGGTCGAGAAGTCGTAGTGATGGGCGGTGGGGAACGTCAGCGACTTGGAGCCGCTCGGCAGGAACCGCCACGCCGCCTGGGCGACCTCGCCGGCTGCTCGGAACAGGTTGTCGGTGAGCACGTTCCGGGGGATCGTCGGCTCGAGCCAGCGGTCGTTGATCACGCCGTCGGGGACGGTGTTGTAGTAGTGCGCGAAGAGTGCGGCCAGGTTGCCGCCAGGGGGCCACGAGATGTCGTTCCAGAGCACGGACGGCCGGTATCGGTCGACCAGTTCCCGGACGTGCGCCGTGGCGTAGCGCAGGTACGCATCGCCGGTCGGTGTTGCCAGGAGGGCGTCGGCCGGACGGCGCATCACGGCGCCGTTGTAGGACCAGTCGTAGCCACCGGAGTAGAACAGGCCCATCCGCATGTCGCGGGCCCGGACGGCCTCGCCCAGGTCGCCGACCAGGTCCCGCGCCGCGTGGTACGCACCCAACCGGGGGTGCGGTACCTCCGACGGCCAGAGCGTGAAGCCCTCGTGGTGCTTGGAGGTCAACACGACGTACCTGGCCCCGGCCTCGGCGCAGACCGCAGCGATCGCGTCGAGGTCGGCGGTGGCCGTGCCCTCGTCGAAGGGCGCCCGGAAGTCGTCGTAGGGCGCGCCGCCGTAGGTCTCCTGGTGGTGCTGCCAGGTGGGGCTGCCCTCGATCTGCATGGTGTTGCGGTACCACTCCGCGTACGGGTTGTTCCGCAGCATGGACACCGGTCCGTGGTCGTGGAGCATCTCCTGGATGTTCGGCACCTGCGGGGCCCAGCCCGGCACGGAGTACATGCCCCAGTGCAGGAACACGCCGAGCTTGGCGTCGTCGTACCACTCGGGGACACGGTGGGTGGACACCGACGCCCAGGTGGGGTCGAACCGATCCTCGCTCACGAGCCGAGAATAGCGGGCTCCCGACCGGTCCGGGGTTGGCGCCGACCGCCCGGGCCTCACTACGTTGCGGGACCATGATCGAACTCAGCAACACCTCAGCGATCGTCACCGGCGGGGCCTCGGGCCTCGGCGAGGCCACGGTGCGGGCGCTCGCCGCCCAGGGCGCCCGGGTCGTGGTGGCCGATCTCGGCCACCAGGCCGAACGGGGCGAGGCGCTCGCCAAGGAGATCGGCGGCCTGTTCGCCGTGGCCGACGTGACCGACACGGAGCAGGTGATCGCTGCGGTCGAGGCCGCCAAGGAGCTCGGCCCGCTCCGGTCGGTCGTCAACTCCGCCGGCATCGGCTGGGCGTCGCGGACCATCGGTCGCGACGGGTCCTACGAGTCCGCCCACGACCTCGAGGCGTTCCGCAAGGTGATCGAGATCAACCTGGTCGGCAGCTTCAACGTCACCCGCCTCGCCGCCACGGCCATCTCGCAGACCGATCCGGTCGACGACGACGGCAGCCGGGGCGCTGTGGTCAACACCGCCTCGGTGGCCGCCTACGAGGGGCAGATCGGCCAGGCCTCCTACACGGCGTCCAAGGCCGGCCTGGTCGGGCTGACGCTGGTGCTCGCCCGCGACCTGGCCGCCGTGGGCATCCGGGCCAACACGATCGTGCCCGGGTTCTTCGACACCCCGATCTACGGCGGCAACCAGGGCCTGAAGGATGCCCTGACGACTCAGACCCTGTTCCCCAAGCGCATGGGCCTGCCCTCGGAGTACGCCTCCCTGGCCGTCGAGCTGATCCGCAACACCTACATCAACGGTGAGTCGATCCGCATCGACAGCGGGTCACGCATGCAGCCCAAGTGACGCATCACCGCAGCGGCGTGGCTGCGGTGAGCATCTCGGCGCCGTCGGGCACCTTGCCAGGCCGGCCGAGCCAATAGCGGTGGTCAGCGCCGCGTAGGAGCGCATGGTCGCCCGAGGTGTTGCCGTACGCCGAGCGGTGTCCCGTCTCCGGCACCAGGCCCTGGGCGCTGAGCCAGGCGTCGAGCTGGACCACCTTCTGCTCGGCACGCACGTTGGGACGACACAGCGAGCCGGTCAGCCGGCCGTCGCAGACCTCCGGTTCGACGCCGACCACGCCGTGCAGGCCGAACTCCCGGGCGATCGGCTCGAGGTAGTACACGAGCGATGCTGAGACGATGACGCAGGTGTCGCCCCGATCGCGGTGCGCTCGGAGCCGGTCGACGACGAGCGGCCGGAGGCGATCCTCGGAGAGCAGGTCCCGGGCGTAGTGTTCGCCCGCTTCCCGCAGGTCGGCCTCGAGCCGGTCGGCGAGCAGGTGTTCGATGAGCTCCGCCTTGACCGCGTCGCGGTCCCGCAGGTCGACCCGGCCACGGGCGCCGGCGGCGACCACCTGTCGCCATCCTGAGGCGAAGCGCGCCCTTCCGGTGGCCCGGAGCAGGAACGGGATGAGGGTGTCCTTGCGGCTGATCGTCCCGTCGAAGTCGAACGCAGCCAGCCCGCGGCCCGAGGTGGCCAATGCTCAGGTGCCGGAGCGGCCGTTGGTCATGTAGGCGTCGAGCCGTTCGAGCGTACGTTCCATGTTCTGGAGGTTGCGGGGTCCCCACCCGGCAGCCCGGATGTACGCCTTGGCCAGCGAGGTGGACCAGTCGAAGGTCTCGGTGACGAGCGTGCCGTCCTCGACAGGCTCGAACTCGTAGCGCCAGCGCCATCCGCCGATGTGGGCCCAGGCGATTCGCCGACCTTCGTCGTATTCGACCACCCGGTTGGAGATGATGTACGGCACCCCGATCCGCATGCTGGTGGTGAATCGGTCGCCCATGGCGAGCTTGCGACTCCCGCCCCTGACACTCCGCACGCTGCCGGAACCGTCGAACACTGCGTGCATGGACGGATCAGCGATCAGGTCGAACAGTTCCGATGCCTCAGCGTCGATCACTCGCGAGGCCGATATGTGTTCCGAAGTCACGATCGGAACCTAGTTCAGGGTCCTCAGCGGCCGGTGACGGAGCGGAGAGCCGGTTCGAGCGTCGGCTCGGAGAAGGCGAATCCGGCCTGCTCGAGGATCGAAGGAACGACTCGCTGGCTGGTGAGCAGGAGCGAGTCGGCGAGTTCCCGGCCGAGCAACAGGCGTGGACCGATCATGGGGATCACGGTGGTCGGACGGCCCAGTACGTGCCCGAGGGTCTTGGCGAACTCGGCGTTGGTCACCGGATTGGGCGCAGTCAGGTTGACGGGTCCGGCCACCTCGGCGGTCAACAGGAACTCAATGGCGGCCACCTGATCGGCGAGCGTGATCCAACTCCAGTACTGGCGACCGGAACCGGACCGACCCCCCAGACCGAGCTTGAAGAACGTGAGTTGCTTGCCCAGGGCACCGCCGGTGGCGTCGAGCACGATCCCGGTCCGCAGGAGCGCCGTGCGGATCCCGGCATCGGCCGCCGGGGCGGTCGCGGCCTCCCACTCGACGCACACCGAGGCGAGGAAGTCGGTTCCTGCGGGGCGGGACTCCTCGACGGTGTCGCTCCCGGTGTCGCCGTAGTAGCCGATGGCTGATCCGGACAGGAAGACCGCAGGGGGACGGTCGAGCTTGGCGATCGCCGTGGCGATGAGATCGGTCCCGCGAACACGGGAGTCGAGAATCCGTTGCTTCTGCTCGGGGCTCCACCGCCGCTCGCCGATTCCCTCACCGGCGAGGTTGACCACAGCGTCGATCCCTTCGAGTGCCGCGGTGTCGATGGTCCCGGCAACCGGGTCCCACGTGATCGTCTCGCCGGTGGTGTCGCTCGACGACGGCCGTACGACCCTGACGATCCGGTGGCCGGCGGCGGTCAGGGAACGGCCGAGAGCCGAACCGATCAGCCCCGAGGAACCGGTGATGGCGACATCCATGAACGGCACAACCACGCCGGTGGTGCGCTCATTCCGGGCGGTCGGACCGAGACCTCAGCCGCGGGCGGCCACCCGCCGCCACAGCAGGCGCGGGAGGTTGCGGAACACCGCAAACGGGAACTTGAGCAGAGGTGGTGCCCACAACACCTCCTGGCCCTTGGCCAGGCCGTCGGTGATCAACTGCGCCACGGCGTCGGGGGTGGTCGAGAAGGGCGCTGCGTCCATCCCCTCGGTCATCTTGGTGTGCACGAACCCCGGTCTGACCACGACGACCCGGACCCCGGTCCCCACGAGCGAGTCGCCGAGTCCCTGGGCGAAGGCGTCGAGACCGGCCTTGGTGGAGCCGTACACGAAGTTGTCGGCGCGGGTGCGTACGCCGGCGACCGAAGACATCACGACGATCACCCCGTGCCCTTGGGCTCGCATCCGTCGGGCGACGGCCAGGCACGACGACACGAGTCCGGCGAAGTTGATCTCGACGGCCTTGGCGGCAAACGCCGGATCGGCGTCGAACGCTTCCTGACTCCCCAGGATTCCAGCAGGGACGTAGACGAGGTCGATGTCGCCGAAACGGTCGAAGACCTCCTCGACGATCTGCTCGTGGGAGCTGGGATCGGTCGACTCCCAGTGGATCTGCTCGACGGTGGTGGCACCTGCGGACAGGACGGCATCGGCGACGACGTCCATGCCGTCCTCGGGTCGACCGGCGAGCACCACGGTGTGGCAGCGACCTCGTGCGAGTCGCACACACAGTGCCCGCCCGATGTCGGAACCACCGCCGAGCACGAGTACCGACTGCACCTCGCCCAGAGCGTCTCGCACGGAATCCTCCTTCTGCTCGCCGACCAACAGCGGTCTGATGCCAGAGCGAGGGTGACACTAACCGGGAGTCCTCGGAGGTCTAGCTTGAGCGGCGTGAGCACCCGGATGCTGATCATCCTGGCCTTGTTGTGTGGGTTGGCGGTGCTGGTGGCCTTCGCAGTGCAGGTGCTCATCGTGATCTGAGTTGCGATCCGTGCAGTTCGCCCGGGTGGCCGCCCTCGCTAGGCTCAGGTCCGTGGATGCGACGTCGTTCGACCTGGTGGTGATCGGTGGTGGCCCCGGCGGCTACGGGGCGGCGCTGTATGCCGCATCGGCCGGCCTCTCCGCGGCGGTGGTGGAGCAGGACAAGGTCGGTGGCACCTGCCTGCACCGGGGGTGCATCCCCGCAAAGGACTTCCTCGAGACCGCAGCGGTGGTTCGCACCGTCAAGAGCGCAGGCGAGTTCGGAGTGGTGGTCGAGCCCAAGGCGCTCGACTGGCCCGTGGTCCTCCAGCGGAAGCAGCAGGTGATCGATCGGCTCTTCGGTGGGGTCACGCACCTCCTGAAGGCGCGCGACGTCACCGTGTTCTCCGGCACCGGAACGCTGGGGGCTGACCGGACGGTGACCGTTCGGAACGCCGGCTCCGGCGAGCACGCCGTGATCACCGGCAGGGCCGTGATCCTGGCCAGCGGTTCGGTGCCCCGGATCCTTCCCGGATTCGAGCCGGACGGCGTGGTCGTCACGTCCGATCAGTTCTTCGACATCACCCAGGTGCCGTATCGATCGGTCGTCATCGGGGGCGGCGCCATCGGGTGCGAGTTCGCCTCGACGTTGGTCGACCTGGGTTCGCAGGTGACGCTCCTCGAGGCGCTCCCCAAGATCCTTCCCGGCTGTGATGAGGACGTCACCCGTGTCGTCGGCCAGAGCTTCAAGAAGAAAGGGATCGACGTCCGCACCGGAGTGGCGGTCTCCGGTCACGCACCCAACGGAGTCGGTGGAACCACCGTGACGCTCGGAGACGGATCGACCATCGATTGCGAACTCGTGGTCGTCTCGATCGGTCGTCGGCCCAACACCGACGGCCTCCTCGATGCATCCTCCGGGGTCCGGCTCACTGATCGCGGCCACGTCGATGTTGATGAGGACTACCGGACCCACGCCGAGGACGTCTACGCGATCGGTGACGTGATCGACTCGCCCCAGCTCGCCCACGTGGCCTTCGCCGAGGCCATCGCCGTGGTGCGGCGCGTGCTCGGGGAGGACGTTCCTCCGGTCGACGACGACTTCGTTCCATGGGCCATCTACTGCAATCCCGAGGTCGCCTTCGCCGGCTACTCCGAGACGCAGGCCCGTGAGCTCGGTTACGAGGTGATGACCTCCAAGCACCGGTTCGCCGCCAACAGTCGGGCGATGATCGTCGGAGAGACCGAGGGTCTCGTGAAGGTGATCGCCGAACGTGACGCCGACGGTCGAGCCGGTCGGATTCTCGGCGTGCACATGGTCGGACCGTGGGTCACCGAGCAACTCTCCGGCGGCTACCTCGCAGTCAACTGGGAGGCCACCGTGGACGAGGTGGCGGCGTTCATCCAACCCCATCCGTCGCTGAGCGAGTTGTTCGGTGAGACGGTGCTGTCCCTGACCGGACGCTCACTCCACGGCTGAGCGACCGTCCCGTCGGCTCCCGGCAGCGACGTAGGCTGACTCCATCGGAAACCAGGAGGACCCATGACCGACATCGTGATGCCGCAACTCGGTGAGTCAGTCACCGAGGGAACGATCACCCGTTGGTTCAAGGCGGTCGGCGAGACGATCACCGAGGACGAGCCGCTGTTCGAGGTCTCCACCGACAAGGTCGACACGGAGGTGCCCGCTCCAGCCGGTGGCGTCCTGACTGAGATTCTCGTGGCCGAGGGTGACACCGTCGACGTGGGCACGTTGCTCGCTGTGCTCGGCGGGAGCGGGGCGGCGCCGGTGGTCGGGGCGGCGCCGGTGGTCGAGGCTGCGCCGGTGGTCGAGGCTGCGCCGGTGGTCGAGGCTGCGCCGGTGGTCCAGGCGGCGCCGGTGGTCGGGGCGGCGCCGGTGGTTGAGGCGGCGCCGGTGGTCGAGGCTGCGCCGGTGGTCGAGGCTGCGCCGGTGGTCCAGGCTGCGCCGGTGGCCGAGCCTGCTGGGTCGGGGCAGGTGCTCTCACCACTCGTCCGACGTCTGATCGCCGAGAACGGCCTCGACGTGTCCCGGATCACCGGTACCGGTGTCGGCGGGCGGATTACACGCGAAGACGTCTTCGATGCGATTGACGCAGCAACAGTGCCGGCAGCAACAGTGCCGGCAGCAACAGCGCCGGCAGCACCAGCAGCACCAGCACCGGCGCGGGCGGCGGTCGATGCCGCACCGATGCACCACGGCTCCGGCGACCGGGTCGTGGAGCTCAACAAGATCCGTCGTCTCACCGGCGAACACATGGTCGCCTCCAAGGCGATTGCGCCACATGCCGTGACGATCGTCGAGGTCGACTATGAGGGGGTCGACCGGGTCCGCTCCGTTGCGGCCGAGGAGTTCCGGGCCACGGAGGGGTTCTCGCTCACGTACCTGCCGTTCGTGGCTCGGGCGGTGATCGATGCGCTGCACGAGTTCCCCCGCATGAATGCCGCTGTGGACGGAGCGTCGCTGGTCATTCACAACGAGGTCCACCTGGCCATCGCTGTCGACCTCGACTTCGAGGGTCTCCTCGCTCCGGTGGTCCGCAACGCTCACGAGCAGAGGCTCCGCGCCATTGCCGCCGACATTCGTGACCTCGCTGACCGGGCCCGGTCCAGGCAGCTCGGCCCGGACGAGCTCGCTGGAGGGACGTTCACGATCTCCAATGCGGGCAGTTACGGCACCGAGGTCGTGATCCCGATCATCAACCAGCCGCAGGTGGCGATCCTGTCCACCGACGGTGTGCGCCGTCGCCCCGTCGTCGTCGACGATGGCGCCGGCGGGGAGGCGATTGCTGTTCACTCCGTCGGGAACCTCACGCTCGCCTGGGACCACCGGGCGTTCGATGGTGCGTACGCTGCGGCGTTCCTGGCGAAGGTGCGGGAGATCATCGAGACCCGGGACTGGGCGGCAGAGCTCGGATGACCGACGCCACGCTCCGGGTGCGGTGGCTCGGAACCGTTGCGTATCGGGAGGCGTGGTCGCTCCAGCGGGCGCTCCACCGGCAGGCCCTCGTCGTGGCCGAAGCGGGCGGTCGTCCAGATGACCACCTCCTCCTGCTCGAGCATCCTCCGACGTTGACGCTCGGGCGGCAGACGAATCCGGCTCACCTGCTCGTCGACCGGGACACGCCGAAGTTCGACGTGCTCGACGTCGATCGCGGCGGCGACGTGACCTACCACGGGCCGGGGCAACTCGTGGCCTACCCGCTGCTCGGACTGCCGGGAAAGGGCTCCGGCGATCTGCCCGACACCCCCGCCCACGTGCGCCTGCTCGAGGGTGTGCTGATCGACGTCGTCCGTGCCCTCGGGATCGATCCGGTCGGACGGCTCGACGGTTACCCGGGTGTCTGGATCGACCCCGACGGCTCCCGGCCCAGAAAGGTCGCCGCAATCGGGGTCCGGATCGTCGGCGGGCGCTCGTTGCACGGGGTGGCGCTCAACGTCGACCCGGACATGTCGCACTTCGATTCGATCGTTCCCTGTGGCATCAGTGAGCATGGCGTCACGTCGTTGGCGGCCGAGGGGGCTGCGGTCGACCTGAGGGAGGTGGCCGAGGAGTTCGTCGATCGGTTCGCTGCGGCGTGGGAGCCGATGGCGGTCGAGCGGGCTGATGTGGCGTGGCGACACGATCCCGACGGTGCGGATCTGTCGGACTTCTCCAGATTCGGAGCGCCTGATCCCGGTGCCGGTCGGAACGAACCTGCCGGTGTCTCGGTGCGACTCCGTGGTCGTCTCGAGGCTGCCGGCGTGGCGGTCGGTGACGGGGCGATGGGCCCCAAGCCCGACTGGATGCGGGCCCGATGGCGGCACGACCCCAACGTGCTCAGCGTCAAGCGAACGATCGGGGATCTCGATCTCGTCACCGTCTGTGAGGAGGCGGGTTGCCCCAACCTGTCGGAGTGCTGGTCCGAGGGCACGGCGACGTTCATGCTCTGCGGCGAGCGATGCACCCGTGCCTGTGGGTTCTGTCTGGTCGATACGAGGCACCCGGGTGGACTCGACGCCGGTGAACCCGATCGTGTCGCCGCTGCGGTCGAGCGCATGGGACTCGACCACGCAGTGCTCACGATGGTCGCTCGGGACGATCTCGTCGATGGTGGCGCCGACCACGTGGCTCGAACCGTGGCGGCGATCGGGTCCCTCGCTCCGGAGTGCAGTGTCGAGGTGCTCATCTCTGATCTCCGGGGCAGTGCGTCGGCGCTCGAGACGGTGCTCGCCGCCGGGCCGGAGGTGTTGAACCACAACGTGGAGACGGTGCCGCGACTGCAGCGGGCTGTGCGACCCTCGGCGGGTTACGCCCGCTCGCTGACGGTGCTCGGCCGGGCGGCGGAGACCGGAGTGGTGGTCAAGTCGGGTCTGATCGTCGGGATGGGTGAGCGCACCGACGAGGTGCACGCCACGATGTGCGATCTCGCAGCGGTGGGTGTGGAGGTCGTGACGATCGGCCAGTACCTGCGCCCGACCGCCCGTCACCTCCCGGTGGCCCGGTGGTGGCGACCGGAGGAGTTCGAGGCGCTCGTCGAGTTCGGTCGGAGCGTCGGTCTCCGCCACGTCGAGGCCTCACCGTTCACACGGTCGAGTCACCACGCGCGGTCGTCGTACCTGAGGGCACTCGAGGCCCGTCACCGGGTGCCGGCGTGGGGCTGATCGCCCGCTACCGGGAGCAGTCGGCAGCGGCGGCTCCGGCGGCGACGGCGCCGCCCGTCCCACCCGGTTACGCCACGGGCGTGGTCCACCACGACGCCGTGGCGCCCGACGGGACCGTGACGCACCACCACCAGCGCTTCGCCGTCGGCCGCCTCGAGGAGTGGGAGCTCGACGATCGCCCGGGACCGTGGGCGTTGGTGCGTCAAGGTGATGTGCTCGAGCCGTGTCCGAGTGACGTGGCGTCACCGGAGCGCATCGGGAACACCGGGCTCCGAATCGGTGCCGAGATCCATCCGCTCCCGATGGTGGACGACCTCGAGGATCCGGGGTTCTCCGGAGTGGAGCAGGTGCCTGATGCCGATCTCCGCCTGCGTTTCGAGTTGACCGGCTCGCCGACGGGAGTGCAGCGGGCCGAGTTCATCTACCGCAACTGCGTGCGGACGGGGTACCTCGTCGAGGACTGGGACACACCGGAGCCGGGTTCGCCGGCGGCGGATGCCCCTGAGTTGGCGGTGTCGATGACCTTCCGCAACTACCTCCGCATGCGAATCGGCGAGATCTCGGCGCTCGAGGCGATCGCGGACGGCGGATCGATCGACGGCCGTTGGACCCTGATGCTGCTCCTGCACGGTCTGGTCCAGGATCCGGTCTACGTGGCGACGTACCGCGCCTCGACGGTGCTGCCGGCCGAGTTGGGCTGGTGGGGCGAGGTGGCACCGTGGATCGGGACCGATGGGCCGCTGTCGCCGTCGGGGTGACAGACTGAAAGCCTCAGCAGAGGGCGGCGGATCGCCCCCGCCGGACGACCCCGGGAGGTCGAGCAGTGTTCCAGTGGTCCGAGGAACAGGAGATGGTCCGCACGGCGGTCCGGGATTTCGTCGATCGCGAGATCCGTCCACACCGTGATGAACTCGAGTTCGGCGACATGCCGCCCTACGACCTCCTCCGCAAGCTGTTCTCGACGTTCGGCATGGACGCCATGCAGCGCGAGAGCTTCAAACGGCGCATCGAGCGGGAGCGGGCCGCCGAGAACGGTGAGGCGCTCGAGGTCGACTCCGGCGAGCGGAGTGCCAACGCCGATGCGATTGCCTTCACGATGATCCCGATCATCGAGCTGTGCCGGGTGTGTCCCGGGATGGTGACCGCCATGGGCGTGTCGATGGGTCTGACCTCCTCGGCGATCATGTCCAAGGGGACGATCGCTCAGAAGGAACGGTGGGCGCTCGACCTGCTCACCATGGACAAGGTCGGATCGTGGGCGATCACCGAGCCCAACTCGGGATCCGATGCCTTCGGTGGAATGACGTCCACGGCCCGCATCGACGGGGACGAGTTCGTGCTGAACGGATCCAAGACGTTCATCACCAATGGGCCGCACGCAGACACGATCGTGTTCATCTGCAAGCTCGACGAGGGCAACCCGCCCGAGGAGCGAACGATCGTGCAGTTCGTCCTGGACTCCGGTATGGCGGGCCTCGAGCAGTCCAAGCCGCTCCGCAAGATGGGCATTCATTCATCGCCCACGGGTCAGCTGTTCCTGACCGACGTGCGAGTCGGGTCGGACCGCCTCCTCGGTGAGTCCCTCGATGCCTATCGCGGCCGTGGTGGCCGTGAGGCGTCCAAGGCGACGTTCTCCATGGAGCGGGCCGGCGTGGCCGCCATGGCGCTCGGCATCGTCGACCGCTGCCTCGAGCTGTCCATTGAATACTCCAAGGACCGCGTGCAGTTCGGCCAGCCGATCGGCCAGTTCCAGCTGATCCAGCTCAAGCTCGCCAAGATGGAGGTGGCTCGGATCAACCTGCAGAACCTGGTGTTCCGCCACATCGAGATGACCGCCGCTGGCGTCGGCATGGGTTACGCCGAGGCCTCCGCCGCCAAATTGTACGCCGCTCAGGCCGCCACCGAAGTGGCGCTCGAGGCGGTGCAACTCTTCGGAGGGAACGGCTACATGGCTGAGTACGAGGTGGAGCAACTCGCTCGCGACGCCAAGGTCCTCCAGATCTACGCCGGGACCGACGAGATCCAGATCTCTGCGGTGGCCCGCTCGCTGCTCGCCGACGACTGAAGCCCAGGCCCGAACAGGTGTCCGACGAGTCGACGGCCTCAGCGGAGCGGACCGGGGTTCGAGGAGTCTTTCGTGAGTCCTTCGGCGAACTCGTCGAACGCATCGCCGACGAAGCCGACGAGGGCCTCTTCCACTCCGCAGCGCAGCTGACCGTCCGTCGAGACGGTGAGATCCTCGTGGACGTCGCCACCGGTCGGACCCACCGTCACGAGCCCTATTCGACCGACACGCTCGCCTCGCTGTACTGCACGGCCAAGCCGATCATCGCCGTGGCCGTGCTCCGACTCGTCGCCGAGGACGAACTGAGCCTCGATGATCGACTCGGTGATGTGGTCGACTCGTTGTCAACTCCGTGGATCGCCGAGCGAACGGTGGCCGAGGTGCTCAATCACACCGCCGGGCTGCACGCAGTCAACACGGTCCTCGCCCGGGTGTTGCCGCCGAGCCTCCGTGTCGATTGGCTCCATGCGTCCGAACCTCCATCGGTGTGGCGGTTCGGGCTCGACCGGGCCTACGCCGAGTTCGGTGGCTGGTTCCTGCTCGGTGAGGCGATTGAATCGCTCACCGGCGAACCGTTCGATGCGTACTGCCGCCGGGCCGTGCTCGAGCCCTACGGGGTGGATCCCGACGACCTCTGGTTGCGTGTCGCCCCGGGCGACTACCCGCAGGTGGCACCGCGAATCTCGGTCACCTACGACCTCACTCTGGACCAGCCGGTTCCCCTGTTGGCGGAGGCCGGACCGGAGACCGCTGGCGAGTGGAACCCGGCATTCGGGGCGTACGGGTGCACCTCGGCGATGTCGGTGTTCTACGAGGGTCTGCTCGCCGATCTCGATGGTGCCGATCGGGTCCTACCAGTCGACCTGCTCGCTGACGCCACCCGAGCCAGGCTGCCGATCACCCACGACGTGACGCTCGGGCGAGAGGCCGGATTCGGTCTGGGCTTCATGGTGCCCCTGTCGACACACGTCTTCGGCCGTCGTCCCTCGGAGGCGGCGTTCGGGCACGCCGGTCAGGGCGGGACGAGCTTCGCCTTCGCCGACCCGGAGCGCCACGTGAGCGTCGGCGTGTTGTTCAATGCCGGCCTCGACGCCGACACCGGCTTGACATTCCGGCGGGTGACGCTGGTCGACTCCATCTACCGTGCGCTCGACAGCACCGACTGACGACCCGGCGCACACAGCGCCTAGGTTCAGCGTCGGTGAACCTCGACGTGGCGACCTTCCTGTTGCAGTGGAGCGTCGGTGGGCTCGCATTCGGCTGGCTCACGACGCGCCGGCGGGAGGTGTCGCTCGGCTACGGGTGGCTGCTGCGACTCGTCTACGGCCTGCTCGCCCTGGGGGCGTTCGTGGTGGGCCGCCGTTACGACCCGGTACTGATCCGGGATCTCTCGGCCCTCGGGGTGGCTGCTGCGTGCGCCGCTGTGGGCGTGGTGTCGTGGCGCCGCCGTTCTGCGGGGGTGCTCCACCAACGTGAGCGGGTCGCCGTCCGCTCGGCGCGCGTGGAGGAGATGACCGGTATCGAACGGGAACCGGTCCGCTTCGACCCGGATGCCCCGGAGTTCCCGCCGGCCCTCGATCTCGTCGCCCCGGCGATCGGAGTTGTCGGCCTCCTCGTCGGAGGCGTCGCTGCTGGCGATCCCGCCGGGTTGTCGTTGGTGCGCACGGTGGTCGGTGCGGCGTTCCTCGGTTGCGTGAGCGACGCCATGCTGCTCGGGCACTGGTACCTCACCCAGCCGGGTTTGCCCCGGGCACCGCTGCTCGAACTGGTTCGTTGGTTGCTGTGGCTGTGGCCGATCGAGGTGCTGTTGTTGCTGGTACCGCCCGGAATGATCTCGGTGATCACCGGGGCCGTCGATGACGGCTACGGAGGACTGCTCGGGTGGTTCTGGATCGCCTGCGCCGTCACGACCGGGATCCTCGTCGGCGTGACCCGCCTGGCGCTCAACGAGCGGGCCTACTCGGCGGTGATGGCGGCGACGGGACTGCTGTACCTGGCGATCCTCACGGCGTTCGGCACGGACCTGGTGGCGAGGGCGGTGCTGTCCGGGGGGCTGTCGGGAGTGTAGGAACGGCGGTCAGGGGTTCTCGTCGCTCGTGGCGAGCGAGCGTTCGTGACGATGGATTGCCGTCTCGACCATCGTGTTGAGACCGGCGCCCTTGGGCCAGCCGGCGTAGTGGGCGAGGAACACCACCACCTCGCGCAGGTCCTCGGCGGTCAGGTCTCCCTTGGCGAGGGCGGATTCGAGTTGGATCCCGAGGGTGTCGCCGAGGCCCTCGGCGACCATCAGCCCGATCAGCATCAGGCGTCGGTCGCGCAGCGACAGGCCCGGTCGCTCCCAGATGTCGCCGAAGAGGTGCTCGACGGTGTAGCCGAAGAAGTCTCCGGGACCGTCGCTGACCTCGAAGCTGTACACCTCGCCCATCCGCTCGAGGCCTCGTTGCCGCTGCTCGTCGCTCACGCAGCGACCGTAGCGCAGCGCCTGCAACTGATTCAGCGGGCGACGAAGTACTTGGCTCGGGGGTGGTGGCAGACGATCGCCGAGGTGGTCTGCTCCGGTTGGTACTGGAATCCGGTGTCCTCGTCGCAGGTGATGCCCAGCCGATCGGCGCCGAGCAGTTCGGCGACTCGCATGTTGTCCTCGAGGTCGGGGCACGCCGGGTACCCCCAGGAGTAACGGCCGCCGCGGTACTTCTGGCGGAACAGCCCGACGAGGCCCGGAGGGTCGGGGGTGCCGCGTGATCCGTCGGGGTCCTCGTGGCCGAATCCCCATTCGTCGCGGATCCGCTGGTGCCAGTACTCAGCGAGCGCCTCGGCAAGTTCGACGCCGATGCCGTGCAGCAACAGGTAGTCCTGGTAGGCGTTGGCGGCGAAGAGCTCAGCGGCGCGATCGGACACGGCTGCGCCCATCGTGACGATGTGGAAGGCGGCGTAGTCGGGCTCACCGGTTCCGGCGACGCCATCGATGAGCGGGCGGAAGAAGTCGGCGATGCACAGGTACGGAGACTCCGACTGTCGGGGGAAGCGGAAGCGCATTCGTTCGACCGTTCGTGATTCGTCGTCAAAGACCACCAGGTCATCGCCGTCGGCGTTGACTGGGAAGTACCCGTAGACGACAGCCGGTACGAGGAGGTTCTCGGCTCTGGCGGCTGTGAGCTGTTCGCGGAACGTCGGCAGGAGGCGCTCCTTGAACTCTGCATCGGTCTCGACGCTGCCGTCGGAGCGGGTCTCGGGGCGGAACTGCCACTGGTTGCGGTAGAGCGCCGTGGTGTTGACGAAGGCGGTCACGTCGTCGAGAGGGATGCCCTTGACGACCTTCGAGCCGATGAACGGGGGGACGAACACCTCCACGTCGTCGGCCACCTCGGGGGAACGCGGCGGGATGGTGGCGGCGTCGGGACGTTCACGCTCCGAGGCCCTCGGCGGCAGGTCGCGTCCGCCGGGCGCCCGTCCGTAGTCGGGATCGTCCTCGCCGGTGCGGCGGATCTCGCCGAGCCGGTCCATGACTCGGAGGCCCTCGAAGGCGTCCTTGCCGTAGAAGAGTCGCCCCTCGTAGACCTCTCTCAGGTCTCGTTCGACGTAGGTTCGAGTCAGCGCAGCGCCGCCGAGGAGCACCGGGATGTGGGACAGACCCCGGTCGTTGAGCTCCTCGAGGTTGTCCCGCATGATGAGCGTGGACTTCACGAGCAGACCCGACATGCCAATGGCATCGGCGTCGACCGCCACGGCCTTCTCGATCATCTCGCTGATCGAGATCTTGATACCGAGGTTGTGGACCTCGTAGCCGTTGTTGGTGAGGATGATGTCGACGAGGTTCTTCCCGATGTCGTGGACGTCGCCCCGGACGGTGGCCAACACGATGCTGCCCTTCCCGGCGCCGCTCCCGGAGGAGTCCATGTGTGGTTCGAGGTGCGCAACTGCGGTCTTCATGGTCTCGGCGGACTGCAGGACGAAGGGAAGCTGCATCTCGCCGCTGGCGAAGAGGTCCCCGACGGTCTTCATTCCCTCGAGCAGTACGTCGTTGATGATGTCGAGGGCGGGGAGTCCGCTGCTGAGGGCCTCGTCGAGGTCTTCGGTCAGCCCGTCCCGATCGCCGTCGATGATTCGCTGGCTGAGGCGGCGGTCCACGGGCCAGCCGGTTCGGTCCTCTGCGACGGTGACCGTGGCCTCCACACCGGAGAACACCTCGAGCAGCCGGGTGAGCGGGTCGTAGGAATCGTTGCCATCGGCCAACGCACCAACAGCGCCACGTCGATCCCAGATCAGGTCCAGGCAGACGTCGCGCTGCTCGTCGGGGATCCGGGCGAGCGGGATGATCTTGGATGCGTGGACGATTGCGGAGTCCAGACCGGCTTCGACGCACTCGTGGAGGAACACGCTGTTGAGGACGTGCCGGGCCGCCGGATTGAGGCCGAAGCTGACGTTGGACAGGCCGAGCGTGGACGACACGCCGGGCAGCTCCGCTGTGATCCGACGGATCGCCTCGATCGTGGCGATGCCGTCACGCCGGAGGTCATCGTCGCCGGTGGAGAGCGGGAACGTGAGCGGATCGAAGATCAGATCCGCCGGCTCGAGTCCGTAGCGCTCGGTGGCGAGTGCGTGGAGGCGATGGGCGACCCGGAGCTTCCACTCGACGTCTCGGGCCTGCCCGTCCTCGTCGATCAGCAGACAGATCACCGCAGCGCCGTACTCCCGGGCCAGCCGGAACACTCGATCGGCACGGGACCCCTCGGCGTCACCGTCCTCGAGGTTGGCCGAGTTGAGGACGGCCCGCCCGCCGATCCACTGGAGCCCGCACTCGAGCACTTCCGGTTCGGTGGAGTCGAGCACGAGCGGAACCGCTGACTGCGTGGCGAATCGGCTGGCGATCTCGTCCATGTCCTCGGTGCCGTCGCGGCCGACGTAGTCGACGCAGACGTCGAGGATCGCCGAGCCCTCCTTGACCTGGTCCTTGGCCATCTGGACGCAGGTGTCCCAGTCGGATTCGAGCATGGCCTCCCGGAACTTCTTGGAGCCGTTGGCGTTGGTTCGCTCGCCGATGAGGAGCAGGTTCGTGCCGACGGCGCCGCCGTCCTCGCCGAGGTACACCGGCGAGTAGATGGATGCCAGTCCCGGCTCGAACCGGGGCTGCCGCTCGGCGGGTGTGGTGCGCTCCACGGCCTCGACGAGCTGGCGGATGTACTCAGGCGTGGTGCCGCAGCACCCGCCGACGACCCGGACGCCAAACTCCTCGATGAAGCGCACCTGGTGTTCGACGAAGGCCTCGGCGGTGAGGTCGTAGTGCATGTGGCCGTCGACGACGGACGGCAGGCCGGCGTTGGGCATGACCGACACGGGTACCCGGGAGTGCTGCGAGAGGTGGCGGAGGTGTTCGCTCATCTCCTCGGGTCCGGTGGCGCAGTTGATGCCGATGACGTCAGGCCGCATGGCGTCGAGGGCGACGAGCGCTGCTCCGATCTCGGTCCCGGGCAGCATTCGGCCGGTGAGCTCGATCGTGACCTGCACCTGGATGGGCAGGTCGACGCCGAACTCGGCCATGGCGGCGCGCACGCCGTTCATGGCGGCCTTGGCGCCGAGCAGGTCGAACTGGGTCTCCACGATGAACAGGTCGACCCCACCTTCGATCAGGCCTCGGGCCTGTTCGGCGTAGAGGTCACGGAGGTCGGCGTAACGGATCTGGCCGAGGGATGCGAAGCGCGTGCCCGGGCCCATGGAGCCGGCGACGAATCGGGGCCGTCCGTCCACCGCAGCGTCCTCGGCGGCCTCCCGGGCGATGGCCGCACCGAGTCGGTTGAGCTCCCGGGTGCGTCCGGCGAGCCCGTACTCGCCGAGCGGGACGCCGAACGAGCCGAACGTGTTGGACTCCACCGCATCGGCTCCGGCGGCAAAGTACGCGGCGTGCAGACTACGGATGACGTCCGGGCGGGTCTCGACGAGGATCTCGTTGCACCCCTCGAGGTCGGGGCCGCCGAAGTCGTCCGCGGTGAGACCCTGCTCCTGCAACCAGGTCCCTGTGCCGCCGTCGTAGACGACGACCCGGTCGGCAATTGCCTCAAGGTACGGATCGGCGGGGTCAGCCATGGGTACTGTCAACCTACTGCTCGGTGACCATGCGGACGGAGCGTGGGTAGGCTCGCCACCGATGAAGATCTACACCCGAACCGGTGATGACGGGACGACCGGCTTGTTCTACGGGGGTCGAGTCCGCAAGGACGATCCCCGCCCGAGCGCCTACGGCGATGTGGACGAGGCCCAGTCGACCCTCGGCGTCGTACGCGCGCACAATGGCAATTCGCGACTCGATACTCTGCTCGTGTCGATCCAGCGTGACCTCTGGGTGCTCATGGCCGAACTCGCCACGGCGCCGGAGAACCACGCCAAGCTCACCCCCGGGGAGTCGCAGGTGACCCCAGAGATGGTCGCTCGGCTCGAGGACCTCATCGACGAGGCCTCGGAGCGGTTCGACCCGCCGACGGAGTTCGTGGTCCCGGGAGGCACGGTGCTCTCAGCGCACCTCGACGTGGCGCGCACCGTCGTTCGGCGAGCGGAACGCTCGGCGTTGGTCTCAGTGGGCGACAACTCCTCGGTGGGGCCGTACCTGAACCGGCTGTCGGATCTCCTCTGGACGCTCGCCCGCGCCGAGGAGGGTACGTCGCTCGCCACCCGGTCGGTTCCGGCACCTGCTGACGGTTCCGCTCAGGATCTCGAGCGTGACGAGCGCTGAGGCCCTCCGCTCATCCGGCCGGGAGCGATCCGACGATCAGGAATCAACGAAACCAAAGGATGTGAACCGTGGCTGAACTCGCCAGCGTGAAGGTGGCCAAGTCCGTACCGGCGTCGGTCAAGGCAGCCGTTTCGCTCGTGACGACCGAGGGACTCGGCCGTCAGCGGTCGGTGTCCCGGGCGGCGCTCGACCGGGCGGGGTTCACCGGTGCTGTGAACACGTCGGTCGTCCTCGACGACGGTGATCGCGCCACGGTCCTGGTGGGGCTCGGTCCGACCTCCGGGGTGTGCACCGATTCGCTGCGCCGGGGTGGAGCTGCTGCGGCGCGACTGCTGGCCCGCCATCGGCGGGCGTCGCTCGTCTGGCCCGAGATCGACGGTCTCGACCCCGCAGCGGCGTGCTCGGCGATCGCCGAAGGGATCCTGCTCGGCTCGTACTCCTTCGACGAGTTCCGCTCACCTCCGAGCGAACCCCGTCGGGCACTCACCGTGACGCTGGTGCGGGATCTTCCCAACGCCGAGTTGCGCAACCTCCGGGCTGCGGTCGAGCGGGCGTCGGTGGTGGCCGACGCCGTGGCGTTCGCCCGGGATCTGGTGAACACGCCGGGTGGAACCCTCACCCCAGAGGTGTTCGCAGAACGAGCCGCAGAGCGGGCCCGGAACGCAGGACTCGAGGTCGAGGTGCTCGACGAAGACGGGATCCGCAACGAGGAACTCGGCGGTCTGATCGCAGTCAACAAGGGTTCGATCCACCCACCCCGCTTCGTGGTGCTGCGCTACAGTCCCGATGAGTCGCTCGATCCGACCGGCGACACGCTCGCACTCGTCGGCAAGGGCATCACCTTCGACTCGGGCGGCCTGTCGATCAAGCCCGCCGACGGCATGATCGGCATGAAGATGGACATGGGCGGCGCTGCTGCGGTGATCGCTGCGATGTGCGCACTGCCGGCGCTCGGCGCCCGGACCGCAGCGGTGTCGTACACGCCGATGACCGACAACATGATCGACGGAGACGCCCAACGTCCCGGTGACGTCTTCACCGCCCGGGGAGGAACGACCGTCGAGGTGCTCAACACCGACGCCGAGGGACGTCTGGTCCTCGCTGATGCGCTGGTGATGGCCTGCGAGGAGGAGCCGGCGGGCATCGTGGACCTCGCCACGCTCACCGGGGCGTGTCTGGTGGCGCTCGGTGACCGCATCGCCGGGCTCATGGCCAACGACGACGGGTTCCGGGATCGTGTGGCCGCTGCCGCCGCTCGGGCGGGCGAGCGTGTCTGGCCGCTGCCGCTGCCCGCGGACTACCGACGACAGCTCGATTCCAAGGTGGCCGACATCGCCAACATCGGCGGAGGTCGTTACGGCGGCACGCTGACTGCCGGACTGTTCCTGCAGGAGTTCGTCGCCGAGGGCGTCCCGTGGGCGCACCTCGACATCGCCGGTCCGGCGTACCTCGACCAGGTCGATGGCGAACAGGGCCCCGGTGCGACCGGGTTCGGTGTGCGCACGTTGTTGTCGCTCGTCGAGAACTGGGGTGGCGGGAACCCGGCGGAGGATGAGTGAGCCTGTCGGCTCGGGCACTCACCCGGCGCGGCGGTGCTGGTGAACCCAGGCGTCGTGTGAGCGGCGCACGGGCTCGGGCAACCGTGCGACGTGGCGTCGAGACAGCGGTGGGAGCAGCGTGCGAACGGCGAGATCGTCGTTGGGCAGGGTTCGGGCCAGGCCGAAGGTGCGGGCTCGGTCGATGGTGCGCACGACGGGGGAGTTCCGTGCGGTGCCATGACCCAGGCCGAGCGCTCGGGCGGTTTCGGTGAGGCCCACCCGGAACCCGCCCGGGTGTTGTTCGAGTCCGCGGACGAATCGCCGCAGCAGCAGCAAGGTGGATGGTCCGATGATTCCGAGCCAGAACCGCTCGGCGTATTCACCGCGCGGGTCGTGGCCGACGCCGATCAGATCCGGATCCCACCACGCCCGCACGACGACGGATGTGGTGGTGCCGGATTCGGTATCGCCGCTCTCAACGGTGGTTTCCACGGGCGTTGCTCCTGTCTCGTCGGAGGCCTTCGTTGCCCCGCTGACGCTAGAGATCCCCGAGCCGGTCGTCACCGGGCAGGTGGACCCGCTGTGCGGGCACAGTCGCCGGGGGCCGGGGTGAGCGTCCCCGGGTTGAGCAGGGCGACGGAGTTGGTCGCCGACGCCCGACGCATCGTGGTCCTGACGGGTGCCGGCATCTCGACTGACTCCGGCATCCCCGACTTCCGCGGACCCGACGGCGTGTGGACCCGCAATCCTGAGGCCGAGAAGTACTCCACGATCAGCCACTACCTCGCCGACCCCGACCTCCGCGTGCGGGCGTGGCAGCACCGCCTCGAGAACCCTGCGTGGACCGCCGAACCCAACGACGGCCACCGGGCCCTCGTCGACCTCGAGCGCCACTGTGTCATCGACCTGCTCGTCACCCAGAACATCGATGGGCTCCACCAGGCCGCCGGGTCGGACCCGGACCTGGTCGTCGAGATGCACGGGACCATCCGGGACGCACGGTGCGTGTCGTGCGGATGGACCGCTCCCATGCCGGAGGTCTTCGAACGGGTGCGCGCCGGCGAGGCGGACCCGCCGTGTCTGGTCTGTGGGGGCATCGTCAAGTCCGACACGGTGTTCTTCGGGGAGTCGCTCCGGCCCGAGCGGATCGACCGGGCGTTCGACGCGGCGCAGAACTGCGACCTGCTGCTGGCCGTCGGCACCACCTTGGCGGTGACGCCTGTGGCGCACCTGGCCCCGATCGCTGTCGACGCCGGAGCGGCGCTCGTGATCGTCAACGGGTCGCCGACCGAGTACGACCATCTGGCCGACGCAGTGGTCCGCAGCTCGATCAGCGAGGTCCTGCCCGTACTGGTGGGGAGTCGGATGACCTGAGTTCGGGAATCCTGACCAGTCCGATAGGGTTTAGGCTCCAGAAGGCAATCGACTGGAGACCAAGACCATGCCGTCCTTTCGGGACCTCCTCAACACAGCCAAGTCCCAGATCACGGAGGTGAGCACCTCGGAGGCCGAGGAACTCCTCGCCGGCGGCGCTGTACTGCTCGACGTTCGTGAAGCCGACGAGTTCGAACAGGGCGCGGTTCCCGGTTCGGTGTTCCTGCCCCGGGGCCACCTCGAGGCGCAGGTGGAGAGCCGCCTCGTCGACAAGACCGTTCCGGTGGTGGTCATGTGCGCCGGGGGTGTGCGCTCGGCGTTCGCTGCGCGCACGCTGGGCGAGCTCGGCTACTCCGACGTCGTGTCCATGGCGGGCGGGTTCAACCGCTGGAAGGACGAAGGTCGCAACTGGCGTGTCCCCGAGACGCTCAGCCCCGAGCAGCGCAACCGCTACCAGCGGCACCTCCTGCTGCCCGAGGTCGGCGATGAGGGCCAGCAGAAGCTGCTCGGCGCCAAGGTGCTCCTGCTCGGTGCCGGTGGGCTCGGCTCACCCGCCGCGCTCTACCTGGCCGCCGCCGGTGTCGGCACGATCGGCATCGTGGACATGGACGTGGTCGACGACTCCAACCTGCAGCGTCAGATCCTCCACAACGTCGACCGGGTGGGGGAGCGCAAGGTCGACTCGGCCAAGAAGACGCTCACCGCGCTCAACCCCGACGTCAACGTCATCACCTACGACGTGCGGCTCGATGCGTCCAACATGCTCGACGTGATCAGCGGCTTCGACCTGGTGGTCGACGGTGCCGACAACTTCCCCGTGCGCTACATGCTCAACGACGCGTCGGTGAAGCTCGGCATCCCGGTGGTGCACGGGTCGATCTTCCGGTTCGAGGGTCACGTGACCGTGTTCGACCCTCGCCGTGGACCGACCTACCGAGACATGCTGCCCGAGCCGCCGCCGGCGGAGCTGGCGCCGAGTTGCGCCGAGGCCGGGGTCCTGGGCGTGCTGCCGGGCGTCGTCGGGTCGCTCCAGGCGCTCGAGGCCATCAAGTTGATCCTCGACCTCGGCGACCCGCTGATCGGGCGCTACCTGACCTTCGACGCGCTCGGGATGGAGTTCCGTGAGTACCGGATCCGGCGCGACCCGGGCAACGAGATCACGTGGGAGAACCGCGAGCTGATCCAGGTCGTCGAGCTCGACGGTCACTGCTCGCCGGCGCCGCTCCAGGCGCCAGCGGTGTCCTGATCGGCCTCCTCCTGATCGGCCCCCTCCGGACGGAGGTCATCGAGACCTCTGCGGAGCAGTGCCGCAGCGACGCCCAGTGCAGCAACGGCCGACCACACCATCGACCACTCGACCCGGGACAGGGGGTCACTGCGGTGGTTGGCGGCCACGAGAGCGAACACGGCGAGTCCTGCGACCCACGGCCACCACGCCTGACGCTGGCGGTGCAGCGCGATCTGTGCCTGATTGAGCGTGAGCGTGGCGGTGAGCAGCATGCTGGACAGCGCAAGCAGGGCCATGTCCCACCCGTCGATCCGGTCGAACTCCGAGCCGAACAACAGGGCCACCACGGCGGGCCCGGCGACAGCGGCGACGAGCGTGGCCAGCACGGTGAGGGCCGCCAGACCGCCTGCGAGTCGACGGAGGTCGACCACGAACGATGAGCGGTCGCCGATCGACGCTGCAGCGGAGAGCCGAGGCAGGATCACCGCTTGGAGCGCTTGGAAGAGGAACAGCGGGATCCGGGCGATGACGAGCGCCGAGAGGAACACGCCGGCTGCGGTCCCCTCACGCGGGTCGCTGAGCAGTTCGACGGTGAGCGTGCCGAGGTTGATGAGCGTGAGGCTGGCGATCGACGTCACCAGCAGGAACCCCAGCGATGAGATGAGGCCGCTCCAGGCCACCGGTCGCCGGTCCGGCGGGAGCCCGGTCGGTCGGGCGCAGAGGAGGGCGACGGCGATGCCGGCGTAGGCACTCAGCGCCATGATCCAGGCGTAGACCACCGGTGAGTCCACTCCGGCGGCGGCGAGGCCCACGGCCGGAACGGCCTTGGCGATGGCGTCGGTGGCGAACATGGCCCCGTACGCGATGTAGCGCCCGGTTCCCGCCAGAACACCCCGGACCACGAATGTCGCAGCGACGCCGATCAACCCGACGACGAACGCCAGCACGAATCCCGTCTCGCCTCGGAAAAGCGATGCACGCAGTGATGCGGCGGCGATCAACGCAGCGAGGCATGCCGTCGTGGTCAGGACCGCTGCGACGAGGAGGATCTGGCGGATCGACCCTCCGCCCGGCAGCCGCCTCCGTTCACTACGGTCTGCGGTGTCGCTCGCGATCGATCGGGCGAGTTCCTGCTCGAACGGGACGAACAGGCCGTTGCCCACCAGGAACAGCAGCGCCCAGGTGACTGAGACCAGAGCGAAACGGTCCGGGCCGAGCGCCCGACCGCTGGCGCTCAGGTACAGGTACGAGCCGACACCGTCGGCGAGGAGCCCGGCCACGAGGATGAGGCGACCGCCGGAGAGGACACGCTTCAGTTCCCCCGGCGCATGCCCGAGACCGAAGGCGTGTCCGGCGGACCGCTCGGTATTGTCGGCAACTCCCACAGAGCGAGCCTAGGGGGACGTCACCGTCGCTGTGGTGTTCGCTCCGGTCTGCGGTCCCACGGGTCGATCCGTCCGCTGAGGCGCTGAAATCCGGGAGATTTCCGACACAGGTGCAATTGCCGCCGCTGCGACCTAGAGTGGGCGTGTGGCACCCCCCAGCCATCTTCAAGTCGTCCGTCCTCGGCGCGCACGCGCCCAGCGTCGTCGGCGTGCCGTTCGGCGCCTGCGTACCGGCGTGATCGTGGCGGCCGGTGGGCTGGTTCTCTCGTTCCTGCCACTGCCGCTCGTGGCCTTCGAGATGCGCTCCGCCGGTGCGGTCTCCGAGGTGCCGGAACTCCATGCCGCGTCGGGGTCGGAACTCGCTGAGATCGAATCCGAGACGGGAGAGCGCCCGGGTGAGTCATCGGTCATCGGCGGTGACGAATCCGTCGAACCGTTCACCACGATCGGGTTCCGGTTGAGTGAACCACTCGCCGATCCCGTCTACGTGCGTCTGATCCAATCCGATGGTTCCTACGGCGAGTGGAACCAACTCGATCCCACCGATGAGGGCCCCGACGAGGGGACCGCAGAGGCCGCTGGCGCCAGTGTCACGACCGATCCGCTCTTCGTCGGTTCGGCGACCGGCTACGAGGTCAGCCTCCCGTCCGGCGCAGACGCAGAGGTGGTCACGGTTCACGACCGGATGCAGCGTGTAAGTGTGGAGTCCACCTCGTTTGCCTCCACCACGCCGCCACCGTTCAGCATCAAGCGGACCACCGACTGGGGTGCCCGCCCGGTGACCGGTGTGGCGACGGCGCAGAAGCTGACCCTCGGTGTGATCCACCACACGGCCGGATCCAACAACTACACCGCAGCGCAGGTTCCGAGCATCCTCCGGGGAATCCAGGCGTTCCACATCGACGGCCGTGGATGGACCGACGCCGGATACAACTTCGCCGTCGACAAGTTCGGAACGGTCTGGGAGATGCGAGCGACCTCGGTCGACGCCAATGCCATCGGCGCCCACGCCATTGCCTTCAACACCGGATCGGTCGGGGTGGCGATTCTCGGGGACTACATCTCCTCGACCGCACCGGATGTGGCCATCGAGGGAGCAGCGCAGGTCTTCGGCTGGAAGCTCGCCTCCAATGGTGTCGATCCGACGGGGAGGACCGCCTTCACCGCTGGGAGTGGCTCGAACCTCTTCTCGGCGGGCACCGTGGCCAATCTCTCGACGATCGTCGGTCACCGTGAGACGTCGTCCACGTCGTGTCCCGGAAGGATCATGGAACAGCTCGGGTCGATGCGGGCTCGGGCCGGATTCTGGGCCAGCCAGTCGCTCGGCGGCGCGTCGCCAACAGGCGCGATCGACAGCATCAAGATCTCCGGGGTCAACGTCGTGGTGACCGGCTGGCTCCGTGACGAGGACACATGGGACACGATCAGCGGTGTGTTCGTGAACCGGGACCGCAGAGTAACGATCCCGTCCAACGGCGGCAGCTATCGCTTCGTGGTCTCCGATGTCGCTTTCCCCGGAACCAATGAGGTGTGCATCATCGGCATCAACGTCTTTGGTGGCCGCAACCAGCCGGTCGACTGCAAGACGATCGTCAAGTAGCGAGACCACCGCTTCAGTCGTCGGCCCGACCTGCCGATACCAGGTCGTGATGTCCATTCCGCTGCGTTGGTTCGCTTGGCTGGGTTCCCTGGGGTTGTCGCTCGCCCCGCTGACGGTCGGGGCGAGCGTCAGCTCCGCATCTCCTGAGGGGGTCAGTTCCTCGGCGGTCACGGTCACCCCTCATCGTTCGACGGTGACCGCTCCCCAGGAGTACTTCGCGTCGCGCTGGCACGATCCGATGGACTTCTCGGACGCCGAGGATTTCGATGCGACGCCCGGTCACATGGTGCAGGGATGGTCGTCGCTTCTGGACGGACGACTGAACGTGGCCGGTGCGCAACAGGTCTTCCTCCTGCGCTCGGACCCCGGCTCGTACCCGACGAGCGCCACCCGTGATCCGAGGTCCCGACCCCTCGATGCGAACCGTTTTCGACGCATCACCCTGCGGATGCACTCGGACCGGGACTCCAATGCGGCCATGTTCTTCCGTCAGTGCAACAGCTGTGCCGATGGCCTCAAGTACTTCAGGATCCGGGCTGGATGGCACTCCTACGACCTCGACATGACCGGCCCGTGGGACCTCGACGGCCTTCCCTCGTCGTCGTTGCCGGCGGTCCGTGGTGCGCCGTGGGCGGGTTCCATCGAGATGCTCTGGATGATCACGAGCTTCGACTCCTCCCGCCCGAACCTCAGTCTCGAGGATGTCGGGATCGTGGAGTCGACGCCGGGCTTGCCACTCTCCATCTCGGCCGGTGCTGGGAACGTCGATCTCTGGATGGATTTCGACCGGAATCCGAACAACGACGGCTGGTCGGGGGGCGCCGGCGAGAGCGCCTCCCATCTCGGTGTGGTCAACGGGCAGGGAACCGTGGTGGTTCCCGACGGTGTCCTCGGTCGGGGTCGAGCGGCTTCCTTCTATACGGTTCGAAACGGGGTTCGATCAGCGTCATCGATCGAGGTCGCCATGCCGCGGACGTCCTCGCCGTCGCCGCGGGTGCTCACCCCTTGGGAGGGAGGCGGGGAGGACTGGTCCGGGGTGGTTCGGGGCGACCCCTGGGACATGGAGCAGCCGACGGACGCTCTCACGGCGAACGCTGGATCAGTGTTCGCCTGGGGCCGGCTGAACGCTTGGACCACAGGTCCGGTCCGGAACGATCCAGCAGTGTTCATGAACCTGAGTGGCCGACCGATCGATGCCCAGCTGTACCAGAAGCTCGCCATCACCATCACCTACGACGGTCCGTGGGGTCTGGCGGACGCGCCGGGGGGTGGCATGGTCGGGCGCATCATGTGGAAACCCTCGGGTCTCGCCCCGGTCCAGGTCTCCGATGATCTGGTTCTTCGGACGGGTCGGGCCACCTACTACGTCGACCTTCGGCCGTGGCCGCCGACTGCCGTTCTCGATCCGGCGGGAAACAGTCGGTTCATCGGCTGGGGTGTCGGTGCTGCCACCTGGGTCTCGGGGCTTCAGTTCCACCCGCACGAGGACCGCGGAGATCGCAGCTGGCAGATCGAGGAGGTCCGACTCCTGCGCAACGACTTCGTCGACAACAACCGAGGTGGGTTCGACGTGCGCTTCATCGACGATGTCTGGGCACCGGGTACCTTCGCCGACATCTACGCCGACCCCGACCGTGACGCATCAAACCCCGGGTTGGTGCAGCTCGCCGGTGGTGTTCCCGTGGGACCGGGGATCAACACCTTCCGGTGGACGGGATGGCCTGCGGCACCGGGTTCGTACCACATCGTGGTGAGGCTCCATCGCGCTGGACAGACCGGCGACAGCTACTCCAGTGGGCGGGTCGATTATGGGCCGGCTCCGGCGCCGTGGCCGCCACCCGTCAAGTAGGGCCGGGTCGATCTCTACCGAGGGTCGCGGCTCCCCGGATTGCAGCCCCTAGCGTGTCGGCGTGGCGATGTCGTGGGTACCCCGGGTCAGGGTGATCGTCATCAACTGGAACGGAGCCTGGTACAGCCGACGCTGCCTCCGATCCCTGTTGGCCACCGACTACCCGGCGACGGAGATGGAGTTGGTCCTGGTTGACAACGGATCCATCGACGGATCGGGACTGTTCCTGGCTCGTGAGTTCCCTGAGGTTCGTCATCTGCAGCTCGAGGAGAACCTCGGGTTCGCCGAGGGGTGCAACCGGGCGATGCGCGATCGATCCGGCGTCGACTACGTGGCCCTGGTCAACAACGATGCCGTCGTCGAGCCGGGCTGGCTGCGTCCGCTCGTCGATGCCCTGGAGCGTGATGGCCGGGCCGGTGCCGCTGCGGCCCGCATGGTGCTCGAACCTTCGGTTGCAGCGATCACGATTCACGCAACGCAAGGGGTGACCCTGGAGCGGGTCGAGGTGGACGGACTGGACGTGACCGGTCGGCTCGTGTCCACCGGGATCCGAGTCGAAGCGGACCTGGCGTGGCCGCTCGACGTGCGCCGCCACGTCGAGAGCACCGCCGACCTGTGGGTCCCAGCCGGCCCGGATGCCGAACTGATCACCGTCACGTGCGCTGGCTCTGGCGGCGTGACACTTCTGAGCGGTGGCTCGGAGGCTGTCGCATTTGGCGCTCCCGGTTCGGGCTCCGCCCACCTTGCGGCGGAGCGGACCGAGCTCCTCAACGGCCTCGGGACCGGACTGACCGACCTGGGTGAGGGCTTCGACCGTGGGTTCGGTCGGCCTGTCGCCGCTGGCCTGCCGGACGGCCCGGTCGATGGGTTCTGCGGCGGGGGAGTCCTCCTCCGATCGGCGATGCTCGACGACGTCGGGCTCTTCGATCCGGGGTTCTTCGCGTACTACGAGGACACCGATCTGTCGTGGCGGGCGCGAGGGAACGGCTGGGGCGTCGTGGTCGTTCCGGACTCGATCGTCCGGCACGCGTTCGGAGCCGCCGGAGGATCCCGCTCGCCGTCGTTCTGGTTCCTCGACCGACGGAACTGGATCTTGACGACGCTACGCAATGGTGACCGCCGTCGGCGATCCGCCGTGCTCGCTGCGGCCCGGGAAGCGACCTGGCGTTCGGTCCGGGCCAACCTCATCGGTCGGATCCGGCGTGGCTGGCGCCCCCGTTGGCGGCTGACTGCCACGTGGCTTCGTATCTGGGCTGCGGTCCTCGGTTGGTCGGCTGCGGGGATCCTCACCCGCCGAGGTTCGGTCGTCGGTGCCCGGGCGACCGACCGGGTCCGCAGTCGTTGGCAGCCACGCGCCGCTCCGGCCGCTCCCGGTCGCAGGCCGGGGGGACCCCAACTCGCCTACATCGATGTCACCGACACGCTCGCGTCGGGTTGGCGGGCGGGGATCCAGCGCGTCGTCGTCGGATTCGTTCGCGAGCTCCCGGCGGTGGACCCCCGCATCGAAGTCGTTCCGGTGGTCTGGTCCACTCCTCACGGACGTTTTCGCCGGGCGAACACCGCCGAGGTGGCAGCGCTCCTCGGTCCGGTCCGGCTCATGCGGTCACAGCCCTCCGCCAGCGCCGCAGTCGGACTCCGTCGTGCGATCGGCGCACTCCTCCGGACCCTGCGACTCCGCGAGCCCGTGCGATGGATGCAACGGAGTCTGGCGGTCGCCCGGACGCCCCGCCACGACCGGGACCTCCTGCTCGACCGACTCGAGCCGGGGTCCGTCCTGCTCGAGGTGGACGCCGTGTGGAATCAGGCAGAGCCCGATCGCCGGCGCCTCTACGAACGACTCCGAGCCGGCGACGTCGCAGTGATCCCGTTCATCCACGATGTCCTGCCCGTCGAGCATCCCGAGTGGTTCGTGCCTCCACTGGTCGGTGCCTTCGGAGCCACCGTCTTGGCTCAGATGGAGGTGGCCGCCGACGTGCTGGTCGCCTCGCCGGCCACCGCTGCGGCCGTTCGTTCGGTGGCAGCACGTCACGGTATCGACCCTCCGGCGATCCATCCGATCCGTCTGGCATCAGGCGTGGGCGGTGGCCGACGAGGAGAGGCGTCGCGCTCGCTGCTCGACCTGCGTGATCGCCCGTACGTGTTGGTCGTCGGTACCGTCGAACCCAGGAAGAACCAGGTCCGACTGCTCGATGCCATCGATCATCTAGCGCGGCGTGAGCAGCTCGACGACCTCGTGCTCGTGGTCGTCGGGCGTGAGGGTTGGCAGGCGGCGGACGTCGCGGCCCGGCTTCGCAGCGGCGGTCCGGCCGGGAGTGTCGTGTGGATCGAGGACGCCGACGACGAGGTGCTCGAGGAGCTCTACGTCGGAGCCCGGCTCGTCCTCGCTCCGTCGCTGGCCGAAGGCTTTGGCCTGCCTGCGGCGGAGGCCGTTCGACTCGGAGTCCCAGTCGTTGCTTCTCCGTCGGGAGCCCCCGGTGTCGAATCGCGACTGATCGCTCGCGTGGTCGATCCGGACGACACGGTCGGATGGGCAGAGGCGATCCGTGAGCTGGCAAACGATTCCGCGCCGCGTCGAGCGGCGCTCGACGCCCTGAGCGGCGCAAGGGTTCCCTCGTGGAGCGATGTGGCGACCGACGTCGTCGACGTGATCCTTCGGTGTACGCAGCGGAGACCGACCGGTCAGGCGGAGGGCTCCTCCGATCATCCGATCGACGGGGTCGGCATCTCGCCCACCGCTCGGGCCAACGGTCCGGGAGGAGGGGTGTGAGGCGCGTCTCGGTCCTGACCCCGGTTCACGACCCACCGATTCCGGCGCTCCTCGAGTGCCTCGACTCCGCCCAGCGACAGACCTACCCCAACTGCGAGCACGTCCTGGTCGATGACGGCTCGACCTCGGTCGAGGTCCGATCGGTGCTCGAGCGGGCCGCCGCGCTTCCCGGGGTGGTCCACCTCCGCCTCGAACCCAACCGTGGAATCGCCGCCGCGAGCAATGCGGCACTGCAAGCGGCGACGGGCGATGTGGTGGCCCTGCTCGACCACGACGACCTCCTCCACCCCAGGGCCATCGAACGTGTGGTTGCACCGTTCGCGGACCCCGGGGTCGACTACGTCTACACCGACGAGGACGTGATCACGGCGGACGGACGGCGCGTCGATCCGTTCTACAAGCCGGCGTGGTCCCCGGAACGGTTCCGGAACCAGATGTACACCTGCCACCTGTCGGCGTTGAGGCGTTCGACCGTGGACCGAGTCGGAGGGTTCAGATCCGAGCTCGACGGATCCCAGGACTGGGACCTCGTTCTACGCGTCACCGAGCAGGGCGGCACCGTCGTGCACGTCCCCGAGGTGCTCTACCACTGGCGTGTCGTTCCCGGTTCGGTCCTCGCCGGAGAGCACGTGAAGCCCTACGCGTACGTCGCGGCCCGGAGGGCCCTGGAGGAACACGCCACCCGCGTCGGGATCGACGCCGAGGTGGTCGAACAGCACCGACGGGGCTACTTCCACCTTCGTCGTCGTCATCGGTCCCACCCCCTCGTCAGCATCGTCATCCCTACCCGGGGCTCGACCGGAACCGTCTGGGGTCTGAGCAGGACCATGGTGGTCGAGGCCGTGCGGAGCGTCGTCGAGCGTTCGACCTGGCCGAACCTCGAGTTCGTCGTGATCTTCGACCGGTCCACCCCGGAGTCCGTGGTCGAGGATGTGCTCGAGCTGGGCGGGGGCAGGGTGGTTCCTGTCCGCTGGGACCGTCCATTCGACTTCTCGGCCGAGTGCAACCTCGGTGCCTCCGTCGCTCGTGGTGAGTACCTCGTGTTTCTCAACGACGACGTGGAGGTGGTCGACGACGACTGGATCGAGGTGCTCGTCGGATTCGCGCGTGAGCCCGACGTCGGTGCAGCGGGTCTCCGGCTGCTGTTCGAGGACGGGCGCATCCAACACGCCGGCCACGTCCACCTGAACGGCAATCCGGGTCATCTGATGTTCGGACAGTCTCCCGAGAGCGACAGGAATCGCATGGCGCTCTCGCTCGACCGGGAGGTCGCCGGCGTGACGGCTGCGTGCCTCGGGATCCGACGGTCGGTGTTCGCGGAGGTCGGTGGCTTCAGTGCCCAGTTCCCCAACAACTACAACGATGTCGACCTGTGCCTGAAGCTCCGATCGGTCGGTTATCGGATCGTGGTCTCGGCGCAGGCGAGCCTGTACCACTTCGAGTCGATGTCCCGTGACCCGACGGTCGGGTCCACCGAGTTGCAGCGCCTCCGGGACCGGTGGCTGGTCGAACTCCGGTCCGACCCTTACTACAACCCGTCCTACGGTGACTCCTTCGACAACTACCCCCTGCCGCTCCGGTACCCGTGAGGGTGGCGCAGACTCGATCTCAGCCGATGTCGGGAGGGTCGCCCTCGTCGACGAACGACGTGGCCAGGCGGCGTACCTCGTCCCGCACGGCGTGGATCGCCGCCAGCGAGGCCTCGAGGTCGGCGACCCGCAGCTGGAGATCCTCGACGGTCCGTTCGAGGGCGGCGACCCGACCCGGGGTGGTGGCGATGGATCGGACCGAGACGGAACCGGGCATGTGTCGAGTGTAGGGGGCAGGTGGGGACCACAATGGGCGGCGTGCGCGTCGTTGTGGTGACCGGAAGCGACCGGCTGGCGTGGTGTGAGCACCTGATCGCCGGTGTTCGGCGTCATCACCCCGACGCAACCGTGTCGGCAGTGCTCGCGGACGGTGGACACGTCGCCCACTTCGACACGACGGCGGACTCGTGGATCGCGCTCCGGGGCCGGCAGGTCGCCGGGGTCCGCTACGAGGACGTCGCGCTCGCTCTGGGCCGCCGAGATGCCGGGTGGACGGCACTGCCGCTGATCGTCGAGGAGTTCCCGCCGGAAGGGCCGACCGATGTGGTCGTGGTTCTGGCCGACACCATGGAGGTGCACGGATCGATCGACCCACTTGTCGTCGCTGCGGCTGGAGGAGCCGCCGTCCGGGCGGCGGAGGTCGATGGCGATCTGCCGTGGGGTGGTGGTCTACCGGGTGCAATCGCCGTCGGACCGTCCTCGGCGGAACTGCTGGGATGGTGGGATCGACGTTGCGCCGCGGCGGTCCGGTCGCCCGAAGCGTTCGATCCTCGGTCGATCTGGCGGGACCTGCCTGCGTCCTGTGGCGTCACGCTGGTGGCCGATCCGTCCCTTCGCCTCGGGGCCTCGACGGCCGGTTCGCTCGATCTCACCGACTCCGACGACGGTGCGCTCCTCGTCGACGGTCGGCCGCTCGCCCTCGTCGATCTGAGCGGTCTCGACCCGGCGAGGCCGCACTGGTTCGCCGAACCCGGACGCGAACCGTCCCGTCGGATCAGCACGTGTCCGTCGCTTCGGCGGCTGCTCCACCGAGCCGCGGCGGCATTGGACGGAGCCGCCGGTCTGACCCAGGAGCCGGAGCCGCTGCCCGGACTCGTGGTCGGGCCGGCGATGCGCTCGTGGTTCCGGTCGCTGCTCAAGGACACGAATCGTCCTCCGAACCCGTTCGTCGCCGAGGAAGCCGACGCGTTCCTCGAGCTTCTCACCGGTCCGGGCGAGCCGGACGGCAGTGGTGTCTCGAGACTCGCCGACCTGGTCCTCGCCGACCGTCCCGATGTCGCAGCTGCGTTCCCGTCGGTGCGTTGGTCGGACCGCGACGCGTTCGTGCGCTGGATGTGGACGCACGGCCTGGACGAAGGGGTCTGCTCGCTCGCCGTCCTGCCCGACCTCCCCGCACCTCGTCCAGCGATCCGGTCCGTCCGTTCCGCGTCGTCGGCCGGTGTGAATCTGGTCGGCTACCTGTCGGGCGAGCTCGGCCTGGGCGTTGCAGCTCGTCGCCTTCGCGCCGCGCTCGACGTCGCCGGCATTCCAGTCGCCGAGGTCGTCTACGACCGGACCGCGAGCCGTCAACGCCACCCTCAGCATCGAACCATCGACGCTCCCTACGGCGTCAACCTCCTGTTGATCACGCCGGATCAGCTGCCGTACTTCGCTGACGACGTCGGTCCCGAGTTCTTCCGGGATCGCTTCAACGTGGGTCTGTGGTACTGGGAGACCGACGTGATGACGAGCCGGCAGCAGTCGTCCTTCGGGTACGTCGACGAGGTCTGGGGCGCGACCGAGTACCTGTGTGAGGTGTTCCGCCGCTACGACCGGGTACCGGTCGAGCACGTGCCGGTTCCGCTCGTCTTCGATGCCCCCGGCGTGGTCGCCGGCGATCGTGAGCGCCTCGGCCTCGATGACCGGTTCACGGTGCTGTTCTCGTTCGACTTCCTCTCGATCGCCGAGCGGAAGAACCCGCTCGGCCTGATCGAGGCCTTCAGTCGAGCGTTCCCCGAACCGGCAGGGGTGCGACTGATCCTGAAGACCATCAACGGCGATCGCACCCCGGAACAACTCGAGGAGGTTCTCGACGCTGCGGCCCGTCGGCCCGACATCGAGCTGTGGGACCGGTACCTCGAGCCTCGTGACCGTCTGGCGCTCGTCGCCGCCGCGGACTGCTATGCGTCGCTCCACCGTTCTGAAGGTCTCGGGCTCACCATGGCCGAGGCCATGGCGGTGGGGACGCCGGTCGTGGCGACCGCGTACTCCGGCAACCTCGACTTCATGGACGACCGGTCGGCCATGCTGGTGCCGGCAGAGGAGGTACTGATCGGACCGGGCAGCTTCTACCCGGCAACCGGTCACTGGGCCTCCCCCGACCTCGATGCCGCGGCCGCTGCGCTCCGCCGCCTCCGTGACGACGCCGGGCTCAGGGAGCAGCTCGCTGGTGCGGCACGTGCTGCGCTGGCACCGTTCAGTCTGGAGGCGGTCGGAGCGACGCTGCGGCAGCGACTCGGGGCGCTAGGGTCGTCAAGGTGAAGTCGTCGTTCAGGAGTGCGCTTCGCACCCTGCTCGGTCCGGCCCTGCGGTGGTTCCGGGGACAGCTCGAGGTAATCGAGCTCGGTATCGCCGCCATCCAGGAGCGCCAGGACGACCTCCTGGCTCGGCACCGGACCGAGGTTGCGGCACACGAGGGCGACGTCGAAGTTGTCGGCCGGGCGCTGGCACAGCAGCGGGTTGCGATCGAACGTCTCGAGGCGGAGATCCGAGAGCTCCGAGAGGAGCTGCGCGCCGCACGGCACGACCGACCGGGCACCGGGTCGAGTGGATCTCCGGCGCCGACGGTCGGCCGCTGACAGGTGGACGGCGTCGCCGTCGACCTGCGGGCGCTGCAGGCCCCGGACCACGCCACCCGGGGTATCGGCAGGTATACCCTCCAGCTGATCGAGGGCATCGAGGCCCGGGATCCCTCAGCGGTCCGGGCCTACGTGGTCGATCCGGCGTTCCCGCTCCATCGAGAGGCGCAGCGGTTACTCCAGACGGGCAAGCTCCGTCGGAGCGATTCGGTCGAACTGACCGATGCGCCTCCCCGGGTGTTCCACACGACCAGTCCCTTCGCCGAGGGGAGCTCCCGAGACGCACCTGCGCTGCCTGACTGGGCCACCGCAGAGGTCCGGTTGATCGCAACCGCCTACGATCTCATCCCGGCTCGATTCCCCGATGTCTACCTGCGAGCCGACTCGGATCGTCGCTGGTACCAGCATCGACTCGCGCTGCTCCCGTTGTGCGACCGGATCCTCTCCATCTCGGAGTCGACGTCCCGTGACCTGATCGAACTCGCCGGGGTCCCCGACTCCCGGATCGTCACCGTCCACGGCGCTGCCGGCCCGGGCTTCGGTCCCGGTGAGCTGGCGGCGGACGTGATCCGGGCGGAGCTGACGTCGGTGGATCCGGAACGGGTGGCCTCGGGCTTCGTCCTGGTACCGACCGGCATCGAGTGGCGCAAGAACCTCGACCGATTGCTCCAGGCGTGGTCGATGGTCGACCCGGCCCTTCGGCACCGCACTCCGCTCGTCGTCCAGTGTCACCTCGCTCCGGATGCACGGTGTCACCTCGACGAGCGCATCCGCTCACTCGGTCTGCGCGACTCGGTCCTGATGACCGGCGAGGTGGGCGACGCCGAGCTCGTGGCCCTCTACCGATCGGCGACGCTCGTCGTCTTCCCGTCGCTCTACGAGGGCCTCGGGCTGCCCGTGCTCGAGGCCCGGGCCTGCGGTTCCCCGGTGGTGTGCAGCGACTCGTCGTCCATGGCCGAGATCGTCGAGCGTCCCGAAGCGAGGTTCGACCCGATGGATCCGGCCGACATCGCCCGGGTGGTCGAACTGCACCTCCGGGACCCGTCCCTGAGGTCGGACCTGGCCGCCGATCCGGTGCCCGAACGCTACGAACTCGATGCCGTGTGCCGACTCGTGCTCGGCGTCTACCGGGATCTGGCCACCGGTCGCGGCCGGATCGTCGCGAGTCGGCGGCCCCGGATCGCTGTCGCCTCGCCGGTTCCTCCGCAGCTGTCGGGACCCTCGGCGTACATGGCGGCCCTGCTCGAGCACCTCGTGGACCTCTGCGACGTGACGCTTCTGACGAGCGTCGAACCGGCCGCCGTGGTCGTCCCTGCTGGGATCCGGGTGGAGCGGATCACCTCGCTGCCGCTCCTCGAACTCGCCGAAGGTCGCTTCGACGAGGTCGTGTACTTCATCGGGAACAGCCCCTTCCACGTGGAGGAGCTCCGGATGCTTCGACGGCGTCCAGGCTGTGTCATCCTCCACGATGCGCGCTTGACAATTCTCCACAGTGAACTCGCCGTGAGCCATCCCGAGGAGATGCCCGGCGGCTTCGGCGGAGCTCTGCATCGCATGTACCCGGGTCGCTACCCGGGGGTGATGGGCGGCTCCGGATATCTTCCGCTCCCCGAGGAGGGCCTGTACGGCGTCCTCATGGTCCGAGACGTCGCCGAACTCGCCACCCGCTTGTTCGTGCACTCGTCCCACGCCGCCGACCTGGTCGAACTCGACTGTGGCAGACGTCCGGAGGTCGTCTTCCCGATTCCGTCACCACCCGTGAACGACGCGGACCCCGCTCCCGGCGAGCAGCTCGTCGCCTCGTTCGGTTTCGTCAGCCCAGCCAAGCGGAGCGAACTCGTGCTCGAGTCGATGGTTGGGCTCCCGGATGTCGACCTGGCGCTGGTCGGTGACTCAGGGGAGGAGTTCCTCCAGTCGCTCCGGCGGCGGGCCGATGAGCTGGACATCGGCGACCGTGTGCACGTGACCGGGCGGATCGACGCGGGAGCGTACGACGCGTGGCTCGCCCGGTCCACCGTCGCAGTGCAGCTTCGTATGCACTCGAACGGCGAGTCGTCGGCGTCGGTGGCCGAGACCCTCGCCGCCGGTGTGCCCACGGTGGTGACCGACATCGGAACGTTCTCCGAGTACCCCGATGACGTGGTCGTCAAGGTCCCGGTCGACCTCGGGCCCCGGGAGCTCGCCGCCGTCCTCCGGCAGTTGCTTGCGGACTCTGACCGCAGGGAGGAGCTCCGCAACGCCGGTCGGCGCTACGCAGCCGAGCACTCCTACCGGCATGCGGCCGAGACCCTGGTGTCGACGTTGGGGGTCGTGCGCTCCGGTTCCTCCGTTGGCGGCTGGTAGACACTCCCCTGTGAAGGGCCTGATCCTCTCCGGTGGCGCTGGTACCCGTCTGCGGCCCATCACCCACACCAGCGCAAAGCAGCTCGTGCCCGTCGCCAACAAGCCCATTCTCTTCTACGGAATCGAGGACATGGTGGCCGCCGGGATCACCCGGATCGGCATCATCACCGGCGAGACCGGACCGGACATCATCGAGGCGGTCGGTGACGGCTCCCGATTCGGCGCCGAGGTCACCTACATCCCGCAGTCGGCCCCGCTGGGCCTCGCCCACTGTGTGCTCGTCGCCCGCGACTTCCTGGGGGACGACGACTTCGTCATGTACCTGGGGGACAACATGCTCCAGCAGGGCCTGGTGGAGTTCGTCCGGGCGTTCGAGGAGGATCGGGCGCGCTGGGCCGCACCGGAACTCGACGATGACCACGAGCCACCGGTGGCACAGATCCTGCTGAGCCCGGTCCCGGACCCGCACCGGTTCGGGGTCGCCGAGGTGGACGGGGCCGGCCAGGTCGTCCGGCTCGTGGAGAAGCCGGAGGAACCGCCGTCGGACCTGGCGCTGGTCGGGGTATACCTCTTCACCCCCGCCATCCACGAAGCGGTCGCTGCGATCGAGCCATCCCCGAGAGGAGAGCTCGAGATTACCGATGCCATCCAATGGCTCATCGACCGGGGTCGACAGGTACGGCACGACACCCTCACCGGCTGGTGGCTCGACACTGGCAAGAAGGACCCGCTGCTCGAGTCGAACCGCCGGGTGCTCGAGACCATCGAGGCTCGCATCGATGGTTCGGTCGACGACCGCTCGGTCCTCGACGGCCGGGTGGTGGTCGAGCCGGGCGCCGAGATCGTGAACTCACAGGTGAGGGGTCCGGCCATCATCGGGGCCGGCGCCCGGGTCGAGAACTCCTACGTGGGCCCGTTCACCGCAATCGCCGCCGAATGTCGCTTGATCGACTCCGAGGTGGAGCACTCCGTCATTTTGGAGCGGTGCTCGATCAGAGGGGTTCCGAGGCTGGTCGACTCCCTGATCGGACGTGATTCGGAGATCCACCGTGTCGACCGTCGACCCAGGGCGACCCGTCTCATGGTCGGCGACCACTGTTCCATCGAGTTGGACTGATCAGGGGAGGAGCGGCGACGTGCCAGATCTGCGACCGAGCGCCGTCATCGATGGTGTCGTGCTCGTCACGCCCGAGGTCTACGGGGATGAACGAGGGTTCTTCGTGGAGACCTACCGTCGCGACTGGTTTCCGCGCGGTCGGGAGATGGTCCAGGCCAACCGCGGGGACCGAGTCGCAGGGTGCGTCGTCGGCCTGCACTACCACCTGCACCAGGCCGACTACTGGTACGTGCCCAGGGGGCTCGCACGGGTCGTCCTGCACGACCTGCGGGTCGGTTGCGCGACCGACGGCGCCACGCTCGAACTCGACTTGGGGGAGCGGGACGGGGCGCCCGTCGAGCACCTCGGCGTCTACATTCCACCGGGTGTCGCCCACGGATTCGCCTCGCTCACCGACATGACGATCACGTATCTCGTCGACGGCTACTACAACCCGGCCGACGAACTCGGCGTCGCCTGGGATGACCCGGCGATCGGCGCCGACTGGGGCATCTCGGATCCGACGCTCTCCGAGCGGGACCGGACCAACCCGCTGCGGGCCGATCTGCCGTCGGAGCTTCGTCCGCACCACCAGCTCAGGAGCTGAGGTCGGAGCCATGCGACTGTTCGTCACCGGCGGTGCCGGGTTCATCGGATCGAACTTCGTTCGGCATGTCCTCGCGACATCCGACGACCACGTGACCGTCTACGACGCACTCACCTATGCCGGGAACCGGGCGAATCTCGCCGATGTCGACGACGACCAGCGCTTCAGCTTCGTGCACGGGGACATCTGCGACCGGGGGGCGGTCGCAGCAGCCCTCCCCGGACATGACGTCGTGGTCCACTTCGCCGCCGAGAGTCACGTGGACCGCTCGTTGCTCGATCCCGACGTGTTCGTGCGGACCAACTGCCTCGGGACCAATGTGCTCTGCGATCAGGCCGTCGTGGCCGAGGTCGAACGCTTCGTCCACGTCTCCACCGACGAGGTCTACGGATCCATCGAGCAGGGGTCGTTCAACGAGGACGACGTCCTGGCGCCCAGATCGCCCTACTCGGCGTCGAAGGCCGGCTCCGATCTCATCGCGCTCGCCTACCACGAGACGTTTGACCTGCCGGTCGTGGTGACGCGTTCCTCGAACCAGTTCGGCCCCTACCAGTTCCCCGAGAAGCTCATCCCCTTCTTCGTGACCAACCTGCTCGGCGGCGGGACCGTTCCGCTCTACGGGGATGGATTGAACGTCCGTGACTGGCTGTTCGTCCGCGACAACTGCGAGGGAGTCGATCTGGTGCTCCGCCGTGGCGAGATCGGGTCGATCTACAACATCGGCGCCGGCAACGAGCGGACCAACCGAGCGGTGACCGACCGCCTGCTCGCTCTGCTCGGCGCCCCGGAGACCTCGGTGGAGTACGTGGCGGACCGGCTCGGCCACGACCGTCGCTACTCGATCAACTGGGACCGGGTGGCCGCCCTCGGCTGGCGACCACGAACTGACTTCGACACCGCGCTGGAAGAGACCGTCCGGTTCTACGTGACTCGGCGGGACTGGTGGGAACCGCTCCGAGCCAGGGTCAGGAATCGCTGAGCGGGACGATGCGAATACTCGTGACGGGCAGTCGGGGTCAATTGGGGACGGAGCTCTCCGAGCAACTCGGGCGCGCCTCGGAGCATGAGTTGCTCGGCGTGGACCTGCCCGAGGTCGACCTGACGGACCGGGCGCAGGTGCTCGAACTGATCGCAGGCTTCCGTCCCGAAGCGATCATTCACACCGCAGCGTTCACCGCGGTTGACGCGTGCGAGACGGATGTCGAGACGGCGTTCCGCGTGAACTGTGGGGCGACCCGGTTCGTCGCCGATGGCGCCCGACGCGTTGGGGCCCACGTCGTCTACGTGTCGACCGACTACGTGTTCGACGGCACGAAGCCTGATCCCTACGTGGAGTGGGACACGCCGTCGCCCCGGTCCGTTTACGGACGGACGAAGCTGGGCGGCGAGCAGGAGATCGACCCGGGTTGGACGATCGCCCGGACCTCGTGGGTCTGCGGACGCCACGGTTCGAACATGGTGAAGACGGTGCTCCGCCTCGCTGAGGATGACAAGGTGCTCCGCTTCGTCGACGACCAGCGGGGTCATCCGACGTTCGTGTCCGACCTGGCCCCGATGCTCGCCCACCTGGCGATCGAGAGAGTCCCCGGGGTGTTCCACACAACCAATCACGGGGCGGTGTCGTGGTTCGAGTTCGCCCAGGAGGTGCTCGCTGCAGCGGGACTCGATCCGACCAGGGTGCTGCCCGTGAGCACGGCGGAGCTCGATCCGCCCCGGCCGGCACCGCGACCGGCCAACTCCGTTCTCGACAACCTCGCGTGGCGGTTCCACGGCTTCGATCCGAGCCGCGACTTCCGGGAACCACTCCGGGAGTTGGTGACGACCCTGCGGCCCACCTGACGTGATCCGGCCGATCAGCCCCTTCCGAGACGGGCCCTGAGCCAGCGTGCCACGGACCGGAACCGTTCGTCGCGCCGGATTCGTCCGACGACGCGATGCAGCGTGTCCTGCTGGTCGAGCAGCTGTTGCAGCTGCGCAGTCTGCACCTCCAACTCCCGGTATCTGACACGTAGCGTGGCCTGCTCGGCCTGGGCGCCGATCAGCGCGTCCCGCACGCTCCAGAGGTCCCGATTCGCCGCGGCCAGCTCGGACTCGAGCTCCTCGATTCGACGTTCGCGATCGCCGTCGTTCGCCGGCTCGCGGCCTGCGGTTGATGCTCCTGAGGTCACGTCGCGACCGTACCGCTCCGGGAGATCGGTTGTGCGAAGTCATGAAGGAGTGGGGATCAGCTCGTAACCTGACGGTGTGTCGATGCGATTCGTCATCATTGGCGGCGGCCCCGCTGGGGTCCAGGCCGCGACCACCGCAGCACGTCTCGGTGCCGAGGTCGTGCTCATCGAGCGCGACGTGGTAGGTGGGGCTGCTCACCTGTGGGACTGCATCCCGTCCAAGGCCATGATCGCCACCGGTGACCGACTCGACGAGATCGCTGAGTTCCGTGGCATGGGACTCACGGTCGGAGCGGCGTCGATCGACCTCGACGTCATCCGTGCCCGGGTGACAGGAATCACCGAGCTGCTCGAATCACACAACCTCCGGCTCCTGGAGAGCCAAGGGGTGGAGGTCGTGCGCGGATCGGGACGTCTCGTCGACCAGCACACGGTTGCTGCCACCACGGCTGAAGGCGGGCGGAGTTTCCTCGCCGACGCCGTGATGGTGTCGACCGGCAGCCGGCCGAGAATCCCCGAGTGGGCCGAGCCGGATGGCGATCGGGTCCTGACCACTCGCGATGCCTACCCGCCGCCGTCGCTCCCGGACCACCTCGTGGTGGTGGGCTCGGGTGTCACCGGAGTCGAGTTCGTCCACATGTTCGTGAATCTGGGTGCCCGAGTGACGCTCATCGTGTCCCGTCAGCAGGTCCTGCCGAGCAAGGATCCGGAGGTTGCCGCGGTGCTGGAGGAGAACTTCCTCGCCCGGGGCGTGCAGCTCTACAAGGGGGCGCGTGCGATTGATCTGGACAGGACCGACGAGGGTGTGGTGGTCCGATGCGACGATGGCCGGGTGGCGACCGGCAGCCACGCGCTGCTGGCCATCGGCTCCCTCCCCAACGTGGAGGGCGTGGGCCTGGCCGAGGCCGGCGTGCACATGGACGGCTCCTGGGTTGCCGAGCTCGACCATCACATGCGGACCAACGTGCCCCACATCTACGTCGCCGGCGACGTGTCGGGGAAGCTGCCGCTGTCGTCGGTCGCGTCCATGCAGGGGCGCAAGATCGCCGAGCACGTCATGGGCCTGCACAAGGTCGACCACCGGCACCTCGACTACGAGAAGGCCGCGTCGGCCATCTTCACCGATCCCGAGATCGCCGACGTCGGTCTGGCCGAGGCCGACGCCTTCGCGGAGGGACGCAAGGTGCGCGTCACCAAGGTGCCGTTCGCCTCCACGGCCCGCGCGCTCATCAACGGCGACTCGCGAGGGTTCGTCAAGATCGTCTCGGACCCGGCGACCGGCGTGATTCTCGGCGGTTCGATCGTCGGCCGGCAGGCGTCGGAGCTCATCTCGGTCATCGCCGTTGCTGTCACCAACGGACTCCGCACCTCTGACCTCGCGGAGAGCATCCTCGTTCACCCGGCGCTCGCCGAGGCGCTCAGTGATGCGGCCGAGTGAGTCGGTCGGCGGCCCGACCGCCTCCGGTTGAGCCGTGCCGAGCAGTCCGGTGGACGCCTCCGGAGTCGAGCCGAACCCGGCAGCCCGTCGGGTGGTTCGGTCCCTGCAGCTGGCGGTGGCCGCACTCGTCGGCGCGATCGTGGCACTCCCGGCCCTCGCCACCCTGACCGGGTTGCGGGACGGCCTCCTGATCAATGGTGACGAGGCGGTGGCTGCGATGCTGCCTCTCGAGTTCGTCCGCAACGGGCCGGCGATCCTGTTCCCGGGGAACAGCTACCAGGGTGTGCTCGAGACCCCCGTCTATGCGCTGCTCTGGTGGGTGTTCGGTCCCACGGCGATCCCCGCTCGTTTGTTTCATCAGCTCGTGTGGTTGGCGGCGCTCGGGGTCTGGACCTGGGTGGCGACGGACCTGCTGCGCCGAACCGGCCGGTCATTGGTGGCGCAGTGGTGGGGGGCGCTGTCCGTGACGGGACTCATCGGTCTGAGCTCGGTCGTAGGCTGGCCGGTGTTCTACCGGATCTACCCGGGTTACCAGCTCGGGGCCCTCCTGTCTGGTGTGGCGGTGGCCGTGGCGCTCCGTTCGACGTCGGTGTGGCACTGGGTGGCCGCCGGGTTCTTCGCCGGCGCGGCACTCTACGCCCAGCCGATGCACCTGGCCGCTGTTGTGGCGGTCGGTGTTGCTGCGCTCGGATGGAGCGGTTCCGTCGTCTCCCGGCCAGTGCGAGTGACAGCAGCGGCGGTCGGTGGGGTCGTCGGTCTGTCGCCACTCCTGCTGTGGAACCTGCGCAACTCGTTCGCCACGTTCAGCTCTGATGCGCAGCCGGTGGAGCACCCGGAGTGGGGGTACGTCGATCGCCTCGCCAACACGCTGCGGATCACCTACCGGGTCATCTCCGGTGACGCGTCACTCGATCCTCCTTCGTGGTGGTCACCACTCCAAGTCGTGGTGGTGGCCGTGGTGGTGGTCCTCTGCCTGATCGGCGCCGTGGCGTTGGTCCGGGTGGGTCGGCCCGCAGCTCCGCTGCTGGCTGCCGGCGCGGTGCTGCTCCTCGGTCTGCCGCTCCTGCCCGCGCTCTCGCTCGAGGTCGACTATCGCTACGCGGTCGCCTGGTGGCCCGCCATCGCCGTGTTGGTCGCTGTCGGCGCGGCGACCGTCGTGGACCTTCGGCCGCCGATCCGGACCGTCGGGATCGTGGCGATCGGGGCCGCCCTGCTGCTGCACGCCGTTGTCGTGGTCGACGGCGCCCGTCGTCTGCTGGTTGAACCGAGTGGAGATGCCGGTTCGGCGGAGACGCTCACGCTCGATCTGGCGGAGGACCTCCTGCGCTGCGGCGTCACGTCCGTCGCCGGTGACTACTGGGCGGTCTACCCGGTGGTCTGGGGTTCTGGCGCCACTCTGGACGGCGAGGTGTTCTTCGGACCCGACCGTCTCGACTCGGTCAACCCGGTCGATCGTCGGGGGCCGGGTCGACTCGCCGTGCTGCCGCCGCCCGCCGCGGCGGATCCGCTCAATGCAGCGCGAGCGATCGATGTGGCGACCGGTGGAGGCCGGTCCGACTGGCTGGTGGCAACCCATCCGGGAACCGGTGTGGTCGCAGTGCTCGAGCGTCCTGCGGGGCCGTTCCCGGACGGATGCACCGGGCCCGCAGGGCTGGTCCCGTCGACAGGTTGAGGAGTGCCCGCGTCGAGGGCCACTGACGGTCGGTTCGGACCCGGACTGCTAGCATGCTCGAGTTCCCCGCAAGCTTTCCAAAGGCATCGCGCTTGTCCACCCCCGCCGAGGTCTGGTCGTATCGGACCCTGATCGCCAATCTGGCGCAACGGGACCTCAAGGCCCGCTACAAGAAGAGCTTCCTCGGCTGGACGTGGTCGCTGATCAACCCGGCGGTCACCTTGGGGATCTACACGCTGGTGTTTGGCGTGTTCCTCAAGGGCACCGCGCCCGTGGCAGGCAACGGACGACTCACGAGTTTCGCCATCTACCTCTTCTGCGGGCTGGTGCTGTGGAACCTGGCGAGCGGGGTGGTCAACAACTCGATCGGATCCTTCCTTGGAGCGGGCGATCTGCTTTCCCGAACGTACTTCCCGCCCGAGGCGCCCATGGTGGCCGGTCTCACCACGGTCCTGATCCAAGGGGCCTTGGAGCTCACCATCCTCTGGGGGTTCATGATTGCGTTCGGAAATGTGTCCTGGACCTTCCTGGTCTCGATCCCGGTCATGCTCCTGGGCGCGTGCTTCGCCTTCGGGATCGGCCTCGTCCTCGGGCTTGGGAACGTCAGGTTCCGCGACGTCGGCTACCTCGTCGGCATTGGACTGCAGGTGGCCTTCTACGCCACGCCGATCGTCTACCGCCTGGACCAGATCGGTGAGCTGGCCCAACGGGTGCTGGAGTTCAATCCCCTCACTAGCTACGTGGGCGCGATGCGGGCGACTGTCTACGAACTCGACCTGCCGACTGTCAACGAGTGGCTGATGATGGGTGGCTCTGCCACAGTCAGCCTGCTCGTCGGCTGGTGGGCGTTCGGTCGCTACGCTCCACGCGTCATTGAGGAGCTCTGATCGTGAGCAAGATCATCGCCGACAGCGTGTCCAAACGATTCCGGCTCCAGACGGACCGGGCCCACTCGGTCAAGGAGTTGATCACCCGGCGCGACCGCAATGTCGCGATAGATGAGTTCTGGGCGCTGCGGGACGTCTCGCTCGAGATCCCCGAGGGCTCGATGTACGCGCTGATCGGTCACAACGGCTCCGGCAAGTCGACGCTCCTCCGTTGCATCGCCGGAATCTACCGACCCACCGAGGGGTCGGTGTCGGTGCAGGGTCGTATCTCCACGCTGCTGGAGCTCGGCGCAGGCTTCCACCCGGATCTGACCGGGCGCGAGAACGTGTACATGAACGGAACGATTCTGGGCATGTCCAAGCGTCAGATCGACAGGCTCTTCGACGAGATTGTCGAGTTCGCCGGCGTCGAGGACTTCATCGACTCCCCGGTGAAGATCTACTCCTCGGGCATGTACGTGCGGCTCGGATTCTCGGTGGCCGTCCACGTTGACCCCGAGATCCTCATCATCGATGAGGTGATCGCCGTCGGTGACCAGGAGTTCCAGAACCGCTGCTACGACCATCTCTACAACCTGCGACGGAACGGGGTGACGATCGTCGTCGTGACCCACGGGATCGAGACCGTCAGGACGATGTGCGATGGAGCCGCCTGGCTCGATCACGGCCGACTCGTCAAGTGTGGGAACGGCCCCGAAGTTGCTGCGGCGTATCTCGAGAAGGTGAACCGGGACGATTCGGAGCGGGAGGAAGCTGAGGCCGTGGGTCCGGTGGAGTCGAACAGGTTCCGATCAGTGAGCCGTGACGACGACATCGTGATCACCGGAGTCACGTTCCACGACCGGGCGGGTCGGGAGGTCGAGCACGGGATCTACGGGGAGCCGTTCGAACTCCACCTTCACTACGAGGTGGTTCGGGCGGTGTCGGACCCAGTCTTCGGATTCGGTTTCTTCTCCGAGAACGGCGTGTGGGTTGACGGGACCAACACTCAGATCAAGGGACTGAAAACCGGTTCGGTGAAGAGTCACGGCGTCGCAGTGTGTCGTTTCGACCCCTTGTTCCTTTATCCGGGCCATTACCAGGTCACCGTGGCGGTCAATGACCGATTCGTCCAGCACCTCTTCGACCGGTGGGACGGAGTCCCGCTCGTGGTGCGTGAAGGTGCTGCCCAGCCAGGTTCCGGTCTGGCGGACCTCCGGGGTGTCTGGCGTGTGTTGAGCGAGCAGGACTCGGTGGTCAATGCAGGTTGACCGCCGACGTGAACGTGCTGGGGTCATGGTGCGTCTAAGCGGAGGGTCTCCGGAAGGTGAGTTTCGTGGTTCAGGCTGAGGCAGGGAAGCGTGCGATGACGTGTTCGGTCGTCATCAACACCTACAACCGGGCGTCCAGCCTCCCGGCGACGCTGGACGGGCTCACACGCCAGACCTACGAGGACTTCGAGGTGGTCGTGGTGAACGGCCCCTCGGCCGACGGGACCGCCGAGCTCCTCAATGAGTGGTCGGGCCGGGTCCGCGTCGTCGACCTCGCTGCGGTCCACCTCGGGAAGTCTCGAAACCTCGGGATCATGGCTGCTGCCGGTGAGGTCGTGGCCTTCATCGACGACGACGCCATTCCAGAGCCAGACTGGATCGAAAGTCTCGTCGCCGCTTACGACGATCCGTCTGTGGCTGGTGTCGGCGGGCTGGTGTTCGACCACACGGGCATGGAGCTGCAGTACCGGTACTCGGTCTGCAGTCGGAGTGGCCACCCGAGGTTCGACATCTTCCCGCCCTTTGATGAGTACTTGTACCCCGGGGCTGACCCGTTCCTGTACCTGCAGGGGACCAACTGCAGCTTCCGGAGATCGGCACTCGTCGAGATCGGTGGATTCGACGAGACCATCGAGTACTACCTCGACGAGACGGAGGTGTGCATGCGTCTGGTCGATGCCGGCCACCGCCTCGTGCCGCTCGACGGAGCGGCCGTGCACCACCGGTTCCTGCCGAGCCACCTCCGGACCACGAGGACGGTCTGGACGAACCCGTACCCGGCAGTCAAGAACCGGTACTACTTTGCGTTGGCCAACTCGCGGGGCAGAGAACGGAGCATCGTTCTCGGAGACCTGTCCGAGTGGGTTCGAGGGGTGTTCGTCAACGGGTCACGTGAGCTTCAGGATTACGGTGCCAACGACGTTGAGATCGAGCGATTTCATGACCGGGTGCACGAGGGTGTGGCCGCTGGGCTGGAGCTCGGACTGCGCGCTGTCCGACAGTCGGTCGAGATCGGGCCGCCGTCGAGCTCGGAGTTCCTGAGGTTCCCAACCCTCCGTCGTCACGCACCGCCTCAACGGTTCTGCTTCGTCTCCGGCGAGTACGCGCCAGATGTGGGAGGGATCGGGCGGTTCACCGAGGAGACCGCCGTTGGTCTTGCGGGGCTGGGGCACGAGGTCCACGTGGTGACCCGCACCGAGGACCACGCCAGGATCGACGTCGAGCGCGGTGTGTGGGTCCACCGGGTCCTGGTCCGTGACCCGTACATCCCGGGTCTCGAGTCGTCGGTGCTCCGTCACAACCTCCTCCACTGTGCCGCCCTCTACGCCGAGGTGGTTCGTCTCCACGAACGGCGGCCGATCGATCTCGTGTCCGCCCCCATCTGGAACTGCGAGAACCTGCTTCTCTCACTGGATGGCCGATTCCCGACCGTCACCTCGCTGCACACCACCATTCGGAAGGTGGCCGAACTCCTTCCGTCGTGGGGAGGCAATCCGCACATTCAGGCACTAATCCGCCTCGAGCTCGACTCACTCCGTCTGAGCCCAATCCTCCAGGCCAACAGCCGAGCAACCGTCGAGGAGACGACCGGGCTCACCGACGGTCTGATCGAGCTCCTCCACTACGGCCTCACCGATGCAGCGCCGAATGCATCGCCCCTCCGGGAGGCGGGCGACGGTACGGAGTTGCTCTTCGTCGGCCGATTGGAGCGGCGCAAGGGGGTCGACGTCCTGCTCGACGCGGCGCCTGCGCTCCTGGACCGCCTGCCCGACCTCCACCTCACCCTGGTTGGTCGCGACACCACGAACACTGAGATCGGCACGACTTATCGCGAGCGCTTCCAACAGGAGCACAGTGGAGCCGAGTTTCTCAACCGCGTCCACTTCGTCGGCGAGGTAGCCGACGACGAGCTGGCTCGAAGGTACGCCGCTTGCGACGTGCTGTGCGTTCCATCGAGGTATGAGTCATTCGGGTTCGTCGTGCTGGAAGGGATGGCCCACGGCAAGCCCGTTGTCGCGAGCGCAGCCGGCGGGATGACCGACCTTGTGGACGGGAACGGGATCTTGGTGCCGCCCGAGGAGGTAGCTGACCTGGCCGAGGCCCTCGACCGGGTCCTCCGCGACCCGGGACTGCGCGAGTCGATGGGACGCCGTGGTCGCCAGCTCTTCGAGGAGTTCTGGGAACTCTCTGCTGCAATTCACCGCACGGAACAGGCATACGTGTCGTTTGCGGCGTCGGGGTCGACAGGTGAGGAGCTCTCCCCGTCAAGGCTCGCACCGGTGCTGATCGACGCCGGCCTGGATGCCGACGATGCACCCTCCGTTGCAGCCGCACTCATCGATCCGTCCAACTACCCCCACAACGTGGCCGGCGAGTTGGTCCGCCTCTTGGTCTCTGACGACCACCGCTTCGTCGATGGGCTCTACCGTTTGCTGCGCGACCGGGAACCCGAGCAGTGGGAGCTGGACGTCCAGATGGCCTTCTTGGCCCGGGGGGGATCCCGACTCGTCGTCGCCGGCGATCTCGCTGCGGACCCGTGGGCGCCATCGAGGCTCGGTGCGGGCTGGCGTCTGGAGGTTGTGCCGCTGTGGGGCCAAGCACTCGCCGATGCTGTCCGGTGGTTCATCGCAGACCCGGACGATTCGCACGTCGTGACCCGCCTCTACGAAACGGTCCTGTTCCGGACGCCGAGCTCCGACGAGCTCCGGTCGGTGGTCGAGGCCCTGCATGCTGGAGTGTCACGTGCAGAGTTGCTGCACTCGCTGGTCGTGAGCGACGAGGCTCGTGCCAAGCAGGTGCCGACCGGTTGGCTGAGCGAGGTGGTGGGGCCTCCACCGACCCCGGGCTCAGCGGGGCAAGGTGATGGCGGTGTCCGCACCGTGGGCGCAACGGCCCGCCAGCTTCGCCAGCGTCTGTCGGAACTGCGATCAGCGGTTCGCAGCGTTCCCCGGATGACGGGCCAGCTGGGCGGACTTCAGTCTGAGGTGGCGCAGGTGGAACAGCGGCTCAGCGAGCTCAGTGAGTCGCTGACCCGGTTGGCCGCGTCGGACGACAGGCCTACCGGTACCGAGGTGAGTCCTGATGCCTGGGACCGGTCGTTGGAGGTCGACCGTCTCGTGGCTGCCCGGCTGTCCGAGCTCACCTCGCAGCAGTCCGAGCTCACCTCGCAGCAGTCCGAGCTCACCTCGCAGCAGCACCAAGGTTTTGACCAGCTCATCGCATGGATCGACGTGCTTCAACGGAAACAGGAGGGCATGGCGCTCGATCTCCGTGAGCGGCTGCCCGTCGACCACGAGTCACTCGCAATTCCCGAGCCCAAGATCCTTGAGTCCAGTGGTTGGGACGAGCTGGTGAAGCGGGAGAACGGACTGGTCCGGTTGAACCTTGGGTGTGGTGAGAAGCCGAAGGCCGGCTACGTCAATGTGGACGCCCGGCCCCTCGAGGGCGTCGACGTGGTCGGCGATGTTCGCCGGTTGCCGGTGCCCCCCGGATCTGCGGACGAGGTCTGCTCGGAGCACCTGATCGAGCACTTCCGGCTACACGAACTGGAGACCGTGGTGCTGCCCTACTGGCGGAGTCTCCTGCGGCCAGGTGGCTCGCTCCGTATCGTCTGTCCGGATGCCTCGGCGTTGATCCAGTTGGTCGCGTCCGGTCGGATCTCCTTTGAGCAGTTTCGTACGGCCACCTTCGGTCTTCAGGACTACTCCGGCGACGACCACTTCGCCATGTACGACGCCCCGTCGCTCACTGAAATGCTGGAACGTGTCGGGTTCGTGCACGTCGAGGTGGTCGAGGTCGGCCGGCGCAACGTGGGGACGCACGAGATGGAACTCACCGCAGTGAATCCGGGGAACGATCGGTGACCGATCCACGGGTGGCACAGGAGCGGCAGAGCCTGTTGCTCGGTGCGCTGGCATGTCCGGTCTGTGGCGGACCGCTCACGCTCGCTGCGGCCGCTCGCCATCAGGGTCTGGTTGTCGACGCCGACCTCAGCTGTCCCTTGCACGGCGCTGTTGGCGTGGTGGAGAGCTACGCCGTCAGTTTCCGCCCCCCAGATGTCGAGCGGGCGCGCGCCCACCGCGTTCCGGCTGGTCGGGTCCGGGTCCCGGTCGGCATCGACGACGACGGCCTGGAACTCGTTGGTCGCTGGGAGTCGGGATGGGAGGGACTGCGAACGGGGCCGGGTGGGTCTCACCGGGCCGTGCTGCCGTTCCGCGGCGTCGGCATCTCGATCACGTTCTTCGCTCACAGCTGGAGCGGACGTGCGGAGTTGTGGGTCGATGATGAGTTGGTCCAGGAGGTGGACCTGTTCCGGGTCGAGACCGAGTTCGTCGTGGTGGACCTGGTCGGTTTTCCCAACGGCGGCCACCGACTGGAGGTCGTCCCGACCGGTGAACGGCACCCCGCAGCGGGGGGCGACCAGATCGTTCTCAACCGGTTCGACGTACTGCGCCGACCGGTCGACGCGCCGCTGCCACAGGTGGACCCGGTCAATCGCGGGAACGGGTTCCCTCCCCGGTTCGAGGAGCTCGTGGACCTGCTCCCAGAGGGCGGGATCGCCGTCGATCTGGGCGGTGGTGACCGGCGTTTCGGGGATCCACGGGTGTTCAACCTCGAGTACATGAGGTTCGAGCTCCCCGACTTGTTTGCGGACGGCCTCCGGCTTCCCTTCCGAAGCGGATCCCTCGACCTCGTGCTGAGCCAAGCGGTTCTGGAGCACGTGCCCGACCCCCAGCAGGCGGTCGACGAGATGCGACGGGTCTTGAAGCCGGGAGGGGTCCTCTACTGCGAGGTCGCCTTCATGCAGCCTCTGCACGCAGTGCCCTCGCACTACTTCAACGTCACGATCTTTGGGCTCGAGTATCTGCTGCGCGACTGGGACCTGCGGGAGTCGGGAACATTCACCGGGTTGCACGACACATTCGAGTGGATGGGGAGGTGCGTCAGTGCAGAGGAGAAGATCGGGAGGGAGCGACTCCAGCTAGCGCTTGAGGTGCTCGCAGAGATTGACGAGAAGACCCCATCGGAGGAGCTGCGACCGATCGCGGGTTCGGTCTACGCCGAGGCGTCAGCGCCGGTGTCTTCAATGCCTGACCCTCCTGCGGCGCCTGCCCCCGGTGTGTCAGGAATTCGTGCCGTGACTGGTCGTATCCGTCGGATCCTCGGACGGATACGACATAGGACGCAATCGCTCCTCGGACGCTGACATGACAGTCGAAATCGTCGACGTTGGGTCGCCCGAGTGAGTCCGAGCATGGCGCAGTGCAGGACAGTCCCGCCTTCTCCTGGACGAGGCCACTTGAGCGTGCCGACGCGATGCGCGGGGCCTTTTCCTCCAGCTCGTCGGGATCTCCGACATCGTCTCGGGAGCGTCCACGAACAAGCAAGACCGGCGAACCTCTCGCGAGCTGGACGACAGTGGTTCCTCCCGCTGCGGGCCAGCACTGCGGAGCGAGAATCCTGAGCATCCGGTTGTGCAGCGGAAGACCTCGGGCTGTTCCTCTTCCACGGTAAGTGGATTCGGCCGGCCCCGGGTGGCGGTCCTGGCGAACGAGTCCGTCTCGTGCCCGGCCCGCCTGCCCCGCCGAACCACGAGGATTCGGTGGGCCAGACGACCACGTCACGACCGGCTTGAGCCAACTAGTTCGCGTACCTGACCAGAGGGTCACCGCCGAATTGGCACGGCCCGACATGGATATCGCCACGATGGTCCGCCTGGCGAAGCTTCCCATTCAAACCGGGTGTAGCCCCTCGCTCTTCCTCGGAGGCCTGATCACGGGGCGAGCGGCGCTGTCTGCCAGGTCACGATCGAACTGAAGGCGCGGAGTGCCAGTGCTCCCATCATTACGCCGGAGGCGGCGACAAGCGGCATCCGAGCCGCCGCTGGCAACCGGCTTACGACTGCGGCAGCTAACGGAAATGACGGCAGGAGGTAGCGGGAATGCTCGACAGCCAGAACGGACTGAGTGCGACAATCAGGATTCCAATCGAGTAGACCCGCCAGACAGCGGGTATGCCTCTCGTCCGCCACATCACGACGAGGCCGACGAGCACCGCTGAGACCGCAAGCGTCGCAGGTACAGCCTGGGCGCCCTGCCAGGATGCGCGTTCTGTGAAGACCTTCGTCACTCCTCGGTAGATCGGTCGGAACCAGTCGAACTCGTTGTTCTATGCCTCTTGGGCCTTGACGAAAGCCAAGGGCTCCCCGATCCGAGCCCACCCGGGAGCCATGACCCCGAGCAGACCGAGCGGGGCGATCAGCGGGGCGGTCAGTGGCCGCGCCGACCAATCCCTGAGGGCAACCCTGACTCCTTCGAAGAAGCAGCACGCGATGAGTACCACGGCCGTTGATCTCGTCGTACCCGCAAGCAGCGCAGCCAGACCGGCTAACTCCCACTTCTTGCGGACGAGGAAGTACAGGCAGAACCCGGCACTGGCGATGAAGATGCCTCCCGTGTACACCATGCTGAGCGTGTACGAGGTGGGCAGGAAGCAGACCAGAACAGAGGTCGCTGTTGCGATCTCTCGGCCGAGCACTGCGCGCACGGCGAGGTACACGGCGGCCACGGCGGACCGGTTCGAGGGTGTCGAGGATGATTCGGTTGACCTCGTGTTTGCAGGTCAGACCACCGAGCATCTGTGGGCCCACGAGCTCACCGGGTTTCTGTTGCAGGCCCACCGCGTGCTCCATGTGGACGGTCTCCTGGTGATGGACAGTCCGAACTGATTGGTGACCGAACACCTCACGTGGACCCACGGGGGCCACACCATCGAGATCTCAGCTCCGGAGATGGGTGAACTGGTTGATCTCGCTGGTTTCGACGTCGAACGGGTGCGCGGTGTGTGGCGGTGCCGCTTCGACGACCGCGTCATGGAGCTAGAGGAGGGAGTCTCCGACCCTGCACTGGTCGTTCGCCGCATCGTCGAGGGAGGCGAACGTCCCGACGACTCGTTCGTGTGGTGGATGGACGCCGTCCGAACCGACCGGGAGCCACGAGAGCGTGAGCTGGCGGCGCGGGTCCAGCAGCTCTTCGACGCACACTGGAACACCCGAGTCTGCCGCGGGATGTGGAGCGGCCCCGACAGCGACGGACTGGATCTGGATCCGGATCGCAAACAGCTGACGGTCACCGGCCTCCCCATGATGCTGCACCCCGGACGTTGGCGGCTCACGCTCGAACTCATCGAAGGTGCCCTGTCGGACCTCCCGGGCCTCCACGTCGACATCATGGCCCCCGGCGACCAGGTGATGAACAGCTTGGACGACCCGGTGGAGGTGTCCGACCGACGCATCTCCTGGGAATTCGAGCGTCCGAACCTGGTCTTCGCCCTGATGATCCGCCGGACGGCCGACTGCGTCAGCCGTCCGGCGCGGCTTGCCATGCCCATCTCGGTGCAACCCCTCGATCCCCCTCCGGGAGCCTGATCGCGGGGTGAGCGGCGCTTTCTGCCAGGTGACGATCGAGGTGAAGGTCCCGAGCGCCAGCACCCTCCATCAACACGCCCGTTGCGGAGATCAGTGGTGTTTGACCCGTCATCGGCAGTCGGTCGACGACTACGAGCGCGGCGGTGAGCAGTTCCGTAGTCCGGTCCCAGAGTGCGACTCCGAGGCCCCCAATGAGCCCATCACTGACCGCCATGCTTTGCATGCGAGCGTCATGCAGGAAACGGAATGCAACTGCAGCCGTTGGTGTGATCTCTCGGCCGAACACTGCGCGACCGACGCGGTACACAGCGATCACGGCGGTTGCACCAACTGGAGCAGTCATTACCTATTCCGAGGATTCCCCGTCCAACGCCCTCGCCCAGTTGACCAGCAAGATGGGCCTTGGGGTCCTAGCAGGAACCCCACCCGGTGAAGCCGTTCCCGATGGAGGGCGGGCGCGTGAATCACGTCGCTGATATGGCCACGAAGAGGATTGCGAGTCCCGGCTTTGCGTAGGCGCCGAGGATCAACACCAGATCACGCTGCTGCGACGATGAGTCGAGTTGGCTCTGAATCACATCGCTCGAGTCGGCGGGCAGCCGGTGCATGCGGCGGCCGAGACCGGACGCACGGGGTGTCAGAGTGGCGCTCATCGCTCAGGGAACGATGTGTCTGCGGCGGGGCAGGCTCAGAACGCAATTGCGTCGATGGTCGACCAAGTCGTTGCGGCGTACCGCCGACCGGGTCCGGTGTCGGCTGACGACGACTGGAGCGATCGGACTCGTCGCGCACGGCTACATTCCCCTCGTGGATGGAAGACGCCGCAAGTCATCTGCCGGTGTTCAGGGCTTCCCCAGAGGGAGCCGAACGGAACCAAGCCGTTCCGCAGGGGTATCGACCTCGGAGTCAGACCCGCGCACGTCGTGGGATCTCGATCGGACGGTTCCTGCAGGGGAGACCGTCGAGCGGGGCGGCTCTGGGTCTCGCTACCTCGTTGTCGGTCCGCCCGGGCGAGTCCGTCGGCAGCGCCGAGCCGGTCGAACCGGGCTCCTCCCGGGTGGGCTCACTCGGGGGCGCAGGCTCGGTGTGCTGGGCCTCTTTCTCCTGCTCGTCGGGGTCTACGGCATCACCTCGGGAGGTCACGTGTACAACATCGACGAGGAGGTGATGTTCCAGACGACCCGTAGCCTCCTTCACGGCGAGCCGGCACTGAGGACCCTTGACCCCAACCATCCGCTTGTGTATCGGGAGCGTCCGGACGGTTCCTACGCGGGGCAGTACGGGATCGCCCAGTCTGTTTTGGCCGTCCCGTTGTACGTTCTCGGTTCGGGCCTTGCCCGACTGGCTCCGCCGGAACAGCGAGACTTCGTGGTCAGGACGACCACCTTCATGGCGAACTCGCTCGTCACCCCCGCGATTGCCGTGGTGGTCCTGCTCTCGGTGTTCGAGTTGACGCGGCGTTGGCGTCTGAGCGTCCTCGTCGCGCTCTCCTATGCGTTGTGCACATATGCCTGGCCGCACGCCAAGACCTTTGCCTCGGAGCCGGGGACGTCACTGTGTGTTATCGCCTCGGTCTACCTGGCGTTCCGCTACCGCGCCACCGGCCGACTCGTGCTCTTGGGTGCTTCAGCTTCCGTCGCCGTGTTGGCGGTGATGTTCAGGGTCTCAGCGTTGGTCTTCGTGCCGCTCGTCGGCATGTTTCTGATTTGGGCCGTTGTCCAGCGGGAGGGAGTGAGGCGAATTCCTGCGGCCGCAGCCGTGGCCGCCTGCTGGGTCGCCCCGATGATTCTGGTGCTCGGCCTCGTGACGTGGTGGCGCTTCGGCGACCCGTTGGCGAGCGGCTATGGCGACTCGGTACCGTTGGACTACCCGTTCGTTGAGGGCTTCGTGAACCAACTCGTCAGCCCCGGGAAGTCCCTCCTCCTGTTCGCACCGCTCGGCGTGGTCGCCGTACTCGGCATCTATCGTTCGGCGCGGCACTGGCTGGCTGAGTCCCTGTTGCTGTCTGCTGTAATCCTGGCCAACTTGGCGCTCTTCGCCCGGACGCCATGGTGGGGTGGCGACGCCTCGTGGGGTGGTCGCTACGGCAATATCATCTTGCCCGCGCTCGCCGTGCTGGCAGGGCTGGGAGCCGCCGGGTCACGAGTGCTGACCCGTGGCCTCGTCGGGCTCTCGGTTTTCGGGCTCCTCGTCCCGGCGCTCCTCGGTGTGTTGCTGAGTTTCCATATGTTCTTGGTCAGAGTCGGCGAGACGGTCGGTGGTGGACGCGTCTCACCCGTGACCCGTCACGAGATCCAGTGGCAGCCCCAGCTGGGTCACCTCGAATTGCTCCCGGAGGCGGTGCGGGATGTCCTCGACGAGAGGCGTCCCGGGGACCGGACCCGCGGCACCTACACCTCGGATCCTGTGAAGCACTACGGCTATTTTGCATCGGCGCCGAGGATCGACTTCTGGTGGCTGTGGGTGGGCCCGACCGGTTCCTCGCCCGTCGTGTTCGTCCTGTTGGTGCCGCTACTCGGCTCCGGCGTGGGAGGAGCGGTGCTCCTCCTCCAGTCGTTCCGTCCCGTTCCGGCTGCTCCCGAGGTGCCCCCGGGTGAGTTGAGGAGCGAGTAGGTTCGCCCGGGTGGAGAAGGAACTGACCATTTTGATGCCGTGCCTCGATGAGGCGGAGACCGTGCCCAGCTGCGTGGAGGAGGCCACGCGTTACCTGGCCGATCGAGAGATCGTCGGCGAGGTCGTGGTTGCGGACAACGGGAGCGCCGACGGCTCGCAGAAGCTCGCAGCTTCCGGTGGAGCCCGTGTCGTCACGATTTGCGAGCGCGGGTACGGGGCAGCCCTCCGGGGAGGCATCGCCGAGTCGCGTGGCCGGTTCATCATCATGGGAGACGCTGACGGCAGCTACGACTTCTCCTCGATCGACCCCTTCGTCGAGGCGCTCCGCGGCGGTGCCGATCTCGTGATGGGCAACCGGTTCCGCGGAGGTATCGAGCCGGGCGCCATGCCGCCCCTGCACCGCTACCTCGGCAACCCGGTCCTCAGCTTCCTGGGCCGGCTGTTCTTCGGCAGCCCGATCGGGGACTTCCACTGTGGACTCCGGGGCTTCCGCCGTGACTCAGTCCTTCGACTCGACCTCCAGTCGACCGGCATGGAGTTCGCCAGTGAAATGGTCGTCAAGGCGACGCTCAGGGGGCAGGACATCGTCGAGGTTCCGACACGCCTGCACCCGGATGGACGGTCCCGACCGCCGCACCTCAGGAGTTGGCGGGACGGATGGCGCCACCTCCGATTCCTCCTCCTCTGCAGCCCGCGGTGGCTCTTCCTGAACCCCGGTCTGGCGCTCATGGCGGCCGGGTTGCTCGGCGGCCTACTGGTGAGCATCACCTCGGTGCGGGTCGGTCCGGCGACACTCGACGTCAACACGCTGGTGGTGTGCGCGGCGATGGCGGTGGTCGGCTACCAGGCGGTGTGGTTCGCCGTCCTGTCCAAGACAGTTGCGATCCGGGAGGGCCTGCTGCCGGCAGACGCCCGCATCGAACGGCTCTCACGACGGCTCCCGCTCGAGCGGGTGCTGCTCGCCGGTGCGCTGTCGTTGTTGGTCGGCCTCGCGCTGCTCGTGTTCGCCACCGTCGACTGGAACTTCAGCCCGCTCGACCCCAGGAATTCCCTCCGGTTGACCGTTCCCGCGGTGCTGCTCGGCATGCTCGGCATGCAGACGATCTTCTCCGGGATGCTGAAGGCCGTCATGGAGATCCAGACCGCACCCCAGGCCCCTGCGGTGCTCCCGATGTCCGTCGGCGACGGGGGACATCGACCGACGGCGCCGGCAGGGTCTCAGGATCCTGAACTGGACGACGTCGGTGGCTGATTCCGCTCCGCCCGGGGTCAGGGTCCGGCTGCTCGAGGCGATGCATCTTCTCCACTTCTCGTTGATCCACGGACGACGGATCGATCACCTAGCGGAGGCCTTCTCCGGCATCATCCCAGTCGGGACCAGGACCGTGCTCGACGTCGGTAGTGGTGACGGTCTCCTGGCCTCCGAGGTGGTGCGCCGTCGACCGGAGCTCGAGTTCAGGGGGGTCGACGTCCTGGCACGGAAGGAGGCGTTCATCCCGGTGGAGCTCTTCAACGGGCACCGTCTCCCGTTCGACGCGAATTCATTCGACGCGGTGATTTTCAGCGACGTGCTGCACCACTCGACCAATCAGGTGGAGCTCTTGACTGACGCCGGCCGGGTGGCGTCCGCCAGCGTGGTGATAAAGGACCACATCAACGAACGTCGGATCGATGAGTGGCGGCTGCGTGTCATGGACTACGTCGGGAACCGGCACAACGGGGTCTCGCTGCCCTACGACTACTGGAGTCGTTCGGAGTGGGAGCGGGCGTTTCGCCAGGCGGACCTGAGGATCGAGGACTTCCACTCTTCGGTCAGGGTCTACCCGAATCCGCTCAACGTGGTCATCGGTGGTCCGCTGCACTGCCTGATGCTGCTCACGCCGGCCTGAGGCGCAGAGTCCAACTCGACTGCGTCGGGCGCGCTGCGGCAGAAGAACTAGCTCCCAGAGGCTGGCGTGATCATCACGACGATGTCACCGGAGGCCACGGAGTCACCGGTCGACACGCGGACCTCGGCCACGGTGCCGGCCACGTCGGCGGCGACGTTGTTCTCCATCTTCATGGCCTCGAGCACGACGAGCGGATCACCCACGGCGACCTCGTCGCCGGGTTTGACGACCACCTTGACGATCGTGCCCTGCATCGGGACGGTGATCTGACCGGTGCCCGCGGCGCTCGCCGCTGCGCCGCTCGACCGGCCACGCTTGGGTCGGGGCTTGGCGCCGGGCGCCGGCGCGGCGGCCCCCACCTGTGACTCCGGGACGAAGACCTTGACGGCGAAGCGCCTGCCGTTGACCTCCACATCGAGGTTGCGCTCGACCTTGGGCTCGGCGTCTGTGTCCTCGCCCGTCGTGGCGGCGCCACCCACGCCGCTCAGGTCGAGGACCTCCTCGACCCACTTGGTCGAGTGGTCGATCGCCTGGAAGTCGGGGTGGCGCAGGATCGCCAGATCGGCGTCGATGACGGTCGCGATGCCCTCGACGCGCATCTCCTCGAGCGCCCGGACCATGCGGGCGACCGCTACGTCACGGTCGCGCCCCCACACGCACAGCTTCCCGACCAGGTTGTCGTAGTACTGGCTGATCTCGTCGCCCGCTTCGTAGCCGCCGTCCCAGCGGGTCCCGAATCCGCTCGGTACCGTGAGCGCGGTGATCGGACCGGGGGATGGCAGGAACTGCCCACCGGCCGGGTCCTCGGCGTTGATCCGACACTCGATGGCGTGGCCGGTGATGGTCACGTCGGCCTGGCTGAACGGGAGTGGCTCGCCGGCGGCGACGCGGAGCTGGAGCTCCACCAGGTCCATCCCGGTCACCAGCTCGGTGACGGGGTGCTCCACCTGCAGGCGGGTGTTCATCTCCAGGTAGAAGAACTCGCCGTCGGAGTAGAGGAACTCGACGGTTCCGGCGTTGACGTAGTCGCAACCCTGCGCGACCTTCACGGCGGCCTCGCCCATGGCGGTGAGGATCTCGTTGGGGATCCCCGGCGCAGGCGCCTCCTCGATCAGCTTCTGGTGACGTCGCTGCGCGGAGCAGTCGCGCGTCCCCAGGTAGACGCAGCTGCCGTGGGTGTCGGCGATGAGCTGCACCTCGACGTGGCGCGGCTTGGTGAGATACCGCTCCATGTAGCACTCGTCACGACCGAAGTACGCAACCGCTTCGCGCTGGGCGGACTCGAGCGCCGCGGCGGCCTCATCGGCTGCGTTGACCACCTTCATGCCGCGACCACCACCGCCGTACGCGGCCTTGATCGCCACGGGGAACCCGAACTCGTTGCCGAAGTCGACGACCTGCTGGGAGTCGGTGAGGATGTCGGTGGTCCCCGGTACACCGGAGACGCCCACCCGTTCCGCCGCGTGGCGCGCAGAGATCTTGTCGCCCATCACGTCGATCGCGGCCGGCCCCGGACCGATGAACGCCACCCCCAGGTCGGTGATCGCCTTGGCGAAGTCGGAGTTCTCCGAGAAGAAGCCGTAGCCGGGGTGGACGGCCTGGGCTCCGGAGCGGGTGATCACGTCGAGCAGCTTCTTGGGGTCGATGTAGCTCTCGGCTGCCGTCTGACCGCCAAGCGCATAGGCCTCGTCGGCGAGTCGTACGTGCAGGGCGTCCCGGTCGAGGTCGGAGTAAACGGCCACGGTGGAGATCCCCAGCTCCCGGCACGCCCGGATGACCCGGACGGCGATCTCTCCACGGTTTGCGATCAGTACCTTGGTGAACACAGAAACTAGTTTCGCCGGATGAACCTCGATCGCGCCAAAGCAGCACTCACTGGCACCCGGTTCGCCGACCTCCGGCACGTCACTGTGACCGGATCGACCAACGCCGACGTGCCCCGGCTCCTAGCTGAGCGGCTGCCGGAACACGCCCCAGCCCGGCCGCTGGTGCTGGTCGCCGATCACCAGACGGCGGGTCGCGGTCGGCTGGATCGGATCTGGGAGGACGAGCCGGGATCATCGCTGTTGGTCAGCATCGCCGTCGGACTCGCCGGCATCGCCGAGGATCGATGGACGCTCGTCCCCGCCGCTGTCGGTGTTGCTGCAGTCGATGCGTGCGCCACCACGCGACTGAAGTGGCCCAACGACCTCGTGGTCCCGAACCCGGATGCAGACGGTGCGGACCTCAAGGTCGGCGGGATCCTGACCGAGATGGTCGACGTCGAGGGCGCAGGGCCGTTCGCCGTGGTCGGCGTCGGCATCAACCTCAACTGGCATGCGATTCCTCCTGACCTCACAGCCACGGCCACCTCGCTCGACGAGGTGCTCGGCGGTGCGGTAGATCGCGAGGTCGTGCTCCTCGATCTCCTGGTCGGTCTGGACCAGCGTTGGCTCCCGCTCATCGAGGTGCTGGCGGTGCCCACCGATGAGTTCCTCGGCGCCTATCGGGCTCGCTCAGCGACGCTGGGTCGTCGGGTTCGCGTCGAACTCACAGGTGCCGAGCTGATAGGTGCAGCAGTCGACATCGACTCGGGTGGCGGACTCGTGATCGAGGACGATCAACGTGTGCGACGGACGGTCGGGGTCGGCGACGTCGTCCATCTCCGCTCCGCCGCCGGCTGACCGTCTCAGGGGTCGGAGTCTCCGTCGGCTCCGAATGCCGAGGACCAGGCACCGGCGCACGCAGCGGTGAGGGGCCCGGGCGTCGGCCACTCGTGGACCGCCGGTGTTCCGCCCGGGCCCGGAAGTGTGTCGTGCCGAAGGTCGAGGAGTCGGCCGACCGCTTGCACGTCGCGGATCGAGGAGGTGAGGAACACCTCGTCGGCCCCGAGCAGTTCGTCAGGCGTCATGTCGATCTCCTCGATCACCAACCCGTGTGCGGCGGCCGATTCGATCACGAGTTCACGGGTGATCCCCGCCAGACACCCTGACCTGAGCGGTGGCGTCACGACGTGGCCGTCGATCGCAGCGAAGACGTTCGAACCGGTCCCCTCACAGAGTGCTCCAACGGTGTTGGTGCACAGCGCCTCGTCGGCGCCGACGGCGTGCGCGGCGGCGAGCGCGACCACGTTCTCCCCGTAGGACGTCGTCTTGAGTCCGGCGAGCGCCCCGCGCTCGTTGCGGGTCCACGGCACGAGCGCCACGGTCGAGACCGCCGCCGGCTCCGAGGACGCCACGGCGACGAGCAGGAGCGTCGGTTCGGATCCGCTGCGATCTGATCCCATCGGCCCGTACCCGCCGGTGAGCGTGATGCGCAGCCTCCCGAGGTCTCCGCCCCACGCCCGGGTCACTTCGGTCACGGCTGACTCGATCCGTGAGCGATCGGGGACCGGGAGTCCCATGCCGACTGCGGAGCGCTCGAGGCGATCGAGGTGTCGTCGCACGGCGAAGGGCGAGCCGCCACGGAGCTTGATCGTCTCGAACACGCCGTCGCCCACGGTGAGGCCGTGGTCGGCCCAGCTGACGCCGGCGTCCTCGGGTGGGCGGATGGATCCGTTGATCCACACGATCGCTCGGGGATCACTTCTCATGTCGACGCTCCTTCCGGGATCGTTGTCGATCCGGCAGCGACCTGCAGGAGGCGACGGGCCTTGAGTTCGGTCTCGGCCCATTCGCCCGCCGGGGTCGAGTCCCAGGTGATTCCTCCGCCAGTGCCGAAGTGCATGCGGCCGTGTTCCACCCAGAACGTGCGAATGGCCACGTTGAGCTCCCCGATGGCACGGTCGGCGTCGACCCAACCGATGGCACCGCAGTAGAAGCGTCTCGACGTGGGTTCGATGGCGTCGATGATCTCGAGCGCAGCGAGCTTTGGTGCACCGGTGACCGATCCCGGCGGGAAGGTGGCTGCTGCGATCTCGGGCCAACCCGCCCCGTGTCGCAACCGTCCCTCGACGGTGCTCACCAGATGGTTGAGTCCGGGGTGGGTCTCGACCTCGAGCAGGTCGGGCACGTGGATCGACCCCCACTCACAGATCCGACCGAGGTCGTTTCGGACCAGGTCGACGATCATCACGTTCTCGGCCCGATCCTTGGCGAGGAACCCGTCGGGCGTGGCGGCGGTTCCCTTGATGGGGGAGGATCGCACGATCGTATCGTTGCGACTGACGAACCGTTCCGGTGACGCGCTCGCCACCTCGACACCGTGTCGCGGGAGCCGGATGACTGCGGAGAAGGGTGCCGGATTGCCGATGGCCAGAGCGGCGCCGAGCGCCGCCACATCGTCGCTGCGGCCCAGTGGAGCGGGCGGGAGGTCGGCGGAGAGGATCCGGGTGAGGTTGACCTGATACACGTCACCGGCAGCGATCCGCTGCCGGATGGTCTCCACGCCCCGGCGGAATTCGGCCTCGTCGAGCGAACTCTCCCACTGGTCGATCTCCGGGCCGAGCCACGGTGCCCCGGGCCACGGCACCGCCTGGCGCACGTTGGCGAAACGGGCGCAGATCGGCGATCCGTCGTACGGCAGGACCACCGCCCAGAACCCACTCGATTCAAGGGCGCCGAGGTCGCTCGTGACGTCGATGAGGTCGGTGCACAGCCATCCCCCCACCACGGCGAGGGGCTCGGCCACATCGGTGCGTCGAGTGCTGACCACTCCTCCTGAGACTACGACCTGACACCGGGCGCACTGCCATCTGCCGGAGTCCGACCGCTGCTACCGTCGTCATGGTCGTGGCCCGTCCGTCCTCTGCAGCCAAGCCCGGTGGGGCTTCGAGAACGTGGCCCCAGCGGCTCCTTCTCGGGTTCAACATCCTGCTGGTCATTGCCTGCCTCGGGCTGGCGTTCGCCCTCACCAAGGTGAGGACCACGCTCGAGTCCGTTCCGGTGGTCGACGTGGGTTCCTCCCTGAGTGCTCCGCAGGCTGTGGACGAACCGCGCAACATCCTCATCATCGGCACCGATGCGTTCGAGGGGCTCGCTGAGGACGACCCGGTCGCTGAGGGTCGCCCACTCGGCCAGAAGCTCGCCGACGTGATCATGGTCCTTCGAATCGATCCCAAGGCGGGCACGGCGCAGTTGTTGTCGATCCCACGGGACACCCGGCTCGAACTCCCCGATGGATCCAACCAGCGGATCAATGCCGCAACGATGCTCGCCAACGGTCCACGTTCGCTCATCCAGACGATCAAGCGGAACTTCGGCATCTCGATCGACAACTACGTTCAGGTCGACTTCGCCTCGTTCAAGCAACTCATCGAGGTGCTCGGAACGGTGCCGGTGTACTTCGCAGCTCCGGTGCGGGATCGAACGACCGGCCTCGACGTCCCCGAGCCGGGGTGCGTGCAACTCGGCCCTGATCAGGCGCTCGCCTACGCCCGGTCCCGCTCGCTCGAGGTGAATGCGTTCGGCAAGTGGACCTACGACCCGACGGGTGACCTCGGTCGGATCACCCGGCAGCAGGACTTCATGAAGCGAGCGATCAGGGCGGCATCGGACCGCGGCATCCGAAACCCGCAGACCGCTGTGGGGATCGTCGACGCTGCGGTGAGCGCCGTGGTGATCGACGATCGCCTCAATGTCGACCTGATCCTGCAGTTGCTCTCGCAGTTCCGACAGTTCAACCCTGACGAACTCGCCACCGTCCAGATCCCGACCGAATCGGCGCCAGACGATGGCGTGGCCTACCAACGGGTGCTCTGGGACCAGGCGATCCCCGTCATCAGGCCGTTCTGGGGTGTTGATCCGGCGACCGGGGTACTGCCGTCCGACGTCATCGTCGACGTCGAGTCCAACAGCCGCGGCCGCGACGCAGCGGACCTGATCACCGTGGCGCTCGACCAGATCGGTTTCGACGCTGAGGCCTTCACCGATCGGGCAGAGGACACCACGACGATCATTCACGGACCGGATGGACGTGATGCTGCCGTGCTCCTCGCCCGGCACATGGAGCGGGTTCCAGAACTCGAGGAGGACGATGAGATCGTCGGCAATCGGGTCGTCCTCGTGGTCGGCGACGACCCGGGTGGCATCCTCAACGAAGCCAAGCCGCTCGAGGACCTGCCCGAGGAGTTCCAACCGCAATCGACGACCACGACCACGACCACGACCGTTCCAGCCGACGCTGCTCCGCCGGTCGATCCGTCCGGGATTCCGGCCACGACCGTGCCGGAGGGCGTGATCCTGCCGACCGACCCTGAGAAGGCGGCATCGTGTCGCTGATCCAACCGCGCTGCTCCCTCGAGAAATCAGCCACGAGGTGACTCGAGAGTTCTGTAACGGACCTCTGGCGACCGACGGCCCGATACGGTGAAGGGTCGAAAGTCGTCGACCAACTCAAGGGGCAACATGAGGAGCACTGTCGCTGTCGTCGGCACCGGGTACGTCGGACTGACCACTGGAGCGTGCTTGGCGCATCTCGGCCACGACGTCACGTGCGTCGACGTCGACAGCGACAAGATCGCTCGACTCGAGCAGGCCGACATCCACATCCTCGAGGACGGTCTGGAGGAACTCGTGGTGGAGGGACTGCGTGCCAATCGACTCCGGTTCACCACCGACACCGCCGCAGCGGTCGCTGGCCGAGGGTTCGTCTGCCTCTGTGTGCCTTCGCCGCAGGCCCCCGACGGCTCTGCCGACCTGTCGTTCATCCGCACGGCTGCAATGACCATGGGGCCCCACCTCAAACCCGGTGCGGTCGTGATCAACAAGTCCACCGTTCCGGTCGGTTCGACCGGTGTCGTGGCCGAAGCGCTCAGCCGGAACGACGTGAGTGTCGTGTCCAACCCTGAGTTCCTCCGGGAGGGCTCAGCGGTGCACGACTTCCTCCACCCGGACCGGGTCGTCGTCGGAGCCGACGACGAGATCGCCGCCATGAAGATGGTGTCGCTCTACGTCGGGTTGACTGCACCGATCGTCGTGACCGACCCGGCGTCGGCGGAGTTGATCAAGTACGCCTCGAACGCCTTCCTCGCCACCAAGCTGTCGTTCATCAACGAGATCGCTGATCTCGCTCGGGCTCTCGGAGCCGACATCGACGACGTCGTGATCGGCGTCGGGTCGGATCCCCGCATCGGCGCCAACCACCTGCGGCCGGGCCCCGGATGGGGTGGGAGCTGCCTGCCGAAGGACACCCGGGCAATGCTCCACATGGCTGAGAAGGTCGGACAGCGCATGGAGCTGCTCGAAGCTGTGGTGGCCGTCAACGAGACACGGTTCGACCAGACGACGGCGCGTCTGGCCAGGCTCGCCGGCGGTTCGCTCAACGGGATCCGCATCGCAGCGTGGGGGCTCACGTTCAAGGGTGGGACCGACGACCTCCGCGCCTCCCCGTCGCTGTCGGTGCTCGAGCGGGTCGTTGCCGCTGGTGCCGAGGTCGTGGCGTTTGACCCGACCGTCGAGGCCGGAGCGAACGTGCTCCCCGGTGTGGAGACCGTTGGTGACCCCTATACGGCGTGCGACGGGGCCTCGGTTCTCGCCGTCCTCACGAACTGGGCCGAATTCCGCCACCTCGACCTCGACCGTGTGGCTCACCTCCTGGCCTCGCCTCGTCTGCTCGATGCCCACAACTTCCTGGATCGGCAGACCATCGAGCGATGCGGGTTCGAGGTGGCCCGGCTCGATTCCTGATGCGTCGAGCCGACGGGTCCGTGACCGTCGCACTCGGTCTCACCCAGTGCTGGCATCGGGTGCCCGGTGGCACGGCGACCTCAGTTCTCGACCTCGCAGCAGCACTCGTCGCCGACGACGCTGTCGGCGTTGTGGGTGTCGGTCCACGGTCCAACCGGCCACCCGGACCGGAGCAACCGGTCTGTCCGATGCGGCACCTCCGTCTCGGCCTGCCGCTCCTCTACGACGCGTGGACGTGGACCGGTCGGCCGAGCATCGGTCGGGTCGTGCCCGAGGCCGACCTGATCCACCTGAGCGTGCCGATCGTGCCCCCGAGGGAACGGTTGCCGATCGTGGTGACTGTCCACGACGTCCTGCCGCTCACGCATCCGGAGTGGTTCACCGGTCGCGGTGCTGCGTTGATGAGGCGGGGTCTCCGTGCCATCGCCCGGACCGCCGCAGCGGTGATCGTCCCCTCCGAGGCGACTCGCCGGGCCTGTGTCGATCAGGGTTTCGATCCGGCACAACTCAGCGTTGTCCCGTGGGGCTCCCAATCGGTGGACGCCACGTCCGAGGATCAGGTAGCCCGGCTGCGGGGGCGACTCGGACTTTCCGGTCCCTACGTCTGCTTCGTCGGCACGCCGGAGCCACGCAAGGGGCTCTCGGTGCTGATCGATGCTCTTGTTCGACTGGGACGGCCGGACGTCGCCCTGGCGCTGGCGGGACCGCCCGGTTGGGGGGAGGCGGGCATGGATCGCCTCGGCGAGGTTCCCGGCGCAGTCGTCGAACTCGGCCACCTCTCCCGTGCCGACCTGACCATCCTCGAAGCCGGTGCAGCTGCTGTGGTGTTGCCGTCGCTGGCGGAGGGCTTCGGGCTCCCCGTGCTCGAATCGCTCGCCGCTGGGGCAGTGGTGATCACCACGTCGGGAACCGCGTGTGGGGAAGTGGCGGGAACGGCGGCGTTGTTGGTACCTCCAGGTGACCATGTAGCGCTCGCCGCGGCGATCGAACAGATTCTCGATTCTACGGAACTCGCCTGCGATCTCCGTCTCCGTGGTCCGCAACGAGCTGCCGACTTCTCCTGGCGGACCACAGCCGATGCCACGATCGCGGTCTACCGTTCGGTGCTCGGCGGTTCGACGAGGGGTCAGTCATGAAACGGGTGCTCGTCAACCTGACGTGGCTGGTCCCGGGCGTGGTGGGTGGGAGCGAGGAGGCGTCCACCGGCGCCCTCCGAGCGCTCGCCGACCACCCCGATCCCCGTTTCGAACTGGTCCTCGCCGTTCTCGAGCCGTTCGGAGCCGCTCATCCCGACCTGCTCGACCGTTATGAGTCGGTGGTGCTCGACCAGAGCGGCTCCAATCGGGTCCGGCGGGTGTGGGCCGATCAGACCTGGCTGGCCGCACAGGCGCAGCGATGTCGTGCCGAGGTCGTCCACCACGCCGGTGGGACCGTGCCGTTCCGGCATCCCGGTCGAGTGGTCCTGACCGTTCACGACACCCAACCGCTCGACTCGCCCGGCAACTTCTCGCTCCTCAAGCGCACCTACCTCCGGGTGATGTCGCAGCGGTCGTTCCGGGCGGCGGACGTGATCGTGACACCGAGTCGATTCACCGCCGAGCGTGTCCGCATGCACGGTGCCCCGCCCACAACGCCGGTGCGCATCGTCCCGTGGACCGTTCCGCCGCCCTCTGCGGTCGATGTGCGAGTCAACGAGCGACTGGCGGCCGAACTCGAAGACCACCGCTACCTGCTCTACCCGGCCATCCCCTACGTCCACAAGGGTCACTCCGTCCTGCTCGAGGCGTTCGCCCGGGTGGTGGCCGACCACCACGATGTCCGACTCGTCCTGACCGGTCGCCCCGGTCCGCTCGACGCCGAGATTGCTGAACGCATCGCTCAGCCCGATCTCGCCGGTCGGGTGTTGCGGACCCCACGACTGCCCCGATCGGAGCTGAACTGGCTACGGCGGGACGCAACGCTCGTGGTGGTGCCATCGGCCTACGAGGGGTTCGGCCTCCCGGTTCTCGAGGCGATGCGCGACGGCGTGCGCGTGCTGGTCTCGGCTGCGGGGTCGCTTCCGGAGGTGGCGAATCCCGATGATGTGGTCGATCCCGACAGTGCCCCCGACTGGAGCCGGGCCATTGCCGAGGTGCTGTGCGAGTCGCCAGAGGAACGTCGGACTTGCGTACTCGCTGGACGACGGCGCGCCGAGGAGTTCACTCCAACGGTCACAGCAGCGGGGTTGTACGACGCCTACCGTGAATCTGTGTCGTGAACATCCTGGTCGTCTGTCCCCACTTCACTCCCGACACCGCCCCTACCGGTGAGGTGATGTCGGCGATCACGAATGCCCTCGCAGATCGTGGACACCGGATCTCGGTGGTCACTGCCTTGCCCTGGTACCGACTGCACGCAATCGAACCGGACTGGCGTGGGAAGCGGTGGTCGACGCAACGGACGTCGTGGGGGTCGGTGACCCGCCTTCATCCGTTTCCTACCGACAAGAGCAACATTCCCGCCCGGGCTCTGGCCTTCGTCGGGTTCACCGGGCTGGCGGCGCTCGCTGCGGTGACTGCACGGATCCGTCCGGATGTGGTGTTCGTCATGTCCCCGCCGCTCCCGCTCGGTGTGAGTGGCTGGCTCGCAGCCGTACTCCGGCGCCGCCCACTTGTGTTCAACATCCAGGACGTGTTCCCCGATGCCGCCGTCGAGGTGGGAGCGATCACGAATCGCCGAGTGATCACAGCTGCCTCCGGCCTCGAACGCTGGCTCTACCGGCGATCCGACGCAGTGACCGTGTTGTCGGAGGACCTCCGCAGCAACGTGGCGGGCAAGTTGCAGGGGCATCGGCCCGAACGTGTCCGGGTGATCCCGAACTTCGTCGACACCCGGCGCATTGCTCCGCTCGACCGACTCACGATGTACCGGCAGGAGCACGATCTCGGCGATCGGCTCGTGGTGATGTACGCCGGCAACGTCGGGATGTCGCAGTCGCTGGACCTGCTCGTCGAGGCTGCCGTCCGACTCCGGGACCGTGACGACGTCGTGTTCGTGGTCAACGGCGGAGGGTCGGCGCTCATTTCGCTTGAGGAGCAGGCCGCCGCGTTGCCGAACGTACGTTTCGTCGGTCTCCAGCCCCGGGAGCGACTCGGTGAGGTGCTCGCTAGCGCGGACATCCATGTGGTGCTGCTCCGTCGCGGCCTCGCCCGAGCGAGCGTGCCGTCGAAGCTCTACTCGATCTTGGCCTCGGCTCGACCGGTCGTGGCGAGCGTGGATGTTGGGAGTGAGGTCGCGCGCACCATCGATTCGGCGTCCGCCGGGATCGCAGTGCCCCCTGACGACCCGGATGCATTCACCGCTGCGCTGGTGGAGTTGCTCGACGACCCGAAGCGGCGACGGGAGGCCGGAGCCTCCGGCAGATCCTTCGTCGAGGAGTGGATCTCACCTGCCGGGGTGGCCGAGGCCTACGAGTCGCTGTTCTCCGAGGTGAGCACGGCGCATCGCCGCCGACGCAGGTGAGTGCCCCGAGGGGTTCCGTGGCCGGAGTCGACAGCCGCTAGGTTGGCAGCCGTATGGGCAAGGCCTCGCAGGCTAAAAAGATCAAGCGCGTCCAACAGGCGGGTGTGAGTCGGGCACCGGGTCAACGACGCCAACTGGCGTACCCCGCACTCATTGCCGGCATCGTGATCGTCGGGCTGGTGCTGGTCTACTTCGCCCGGGACTCCCGGCAGCAGACCGCATTGGTCAGCCCGACCACCGAGGACGTCTGGTACGACGCGTTCGGGATCGACGTCTGCGGCCAGGTTCAACCTCCGGTGGCCAACGTCGGCGACGGTACTGGTCCGTTCGTGATCCTCGACAACGGCCTGATCAAGGTGGCGCCGACCACTCCGGAGGACGCCGGACAGAACGCCACGTTCGGGCGGTTCGCCGAGGCAGTCGGAATCACCCTCGGCTCGGACTCTTTCACGCTCCCCTCCGGTGAGACGTACACCAGCGGTCAGCCCTGCCCGGCCGTGGAGGGGCAACCGGCCCAGAACGGCAGGGCGGTGCTCGTCGTGTGGCCCCCGCAGGCCAATGAGAACTCCGATCCCCGGATCGTCACGACCGGACTCGGAGAGGAGCGCTTCACCGAGGACGGTCAGATCTTCGTGCTCGCATTCGTCCCGGAGGGTCAGACGCCGGCTCTCCCGCCCACGGTGGCCGCCCTCTCCGATCCGGAGTCCAACGGCGCACCAGCAACGACCCAGCCGCCACCTGAGGCGCCGCCGTCGTCCGAGGCGCCGCCGTCGTCTGAGGCGCCGCCGTCGTCCGAGGCGCCGCCGTCGTCCGAGGCGCCGCCGTCGTCTGAGGCGCCGCC